>ERZ1026884.895-NODE-895-length-17886-cov-9.922943_pt1 | contig 17886 bp, 15 predicted proteins | sample MGYA00380172_ERZ1026884 | MGnify/ENA primary metagenome ERZ1026884 (study PRJEB33269, sample SAMEA4719808) | human gut metagenome | biome: human-associated habitat; feature: organic feature; material: feces | place: Cameroon | collected 2013-10 ... | reverse complement strand
CTTCGAGTACATCGGCAATATCCTCTATGCCCTTTTCATCCGGAGGCTATCCACCCGGGCACTGGCGGTACTCGCCGGAATTCTGTCAGTATTATTGCTATGGTTCACGGCTACGGATGTATGCGGCTACGGCATGTTTGGCGTGGGCTGGACGCTGGATGGTCTCAACTTCTGGGGAGGCCTCCTGCGCATGCTCTGTCCGTTTACGATAGGCATGCTGCTATCCCGTGTTTTCCATCGCATCCGGATCAAGGTGAAAGGTGCATTCTGGATTTGCTCCATCATCCTGCTCTTGCTCTTCCACGTACCTTATATGGAGAGTACATTTGGCGGAAGTTCTGTGAATGGTGCTGGCGAAGCAGCTGGCAGCATCATGCTGAACGGCGTTTTCGAGGCGGTATGCATCCTCCTGATTTTCCCGGCGATAGTATGGTTGGGAGCGAGCGGAATGACATCCGACCATTTCAGCACCCGCATCTGCACGTTCCTGGGCGACATCTCTTTCCCGCTCTACATCGTGCACTATCCGTTCATGTATTACTTCTATTCGTGGCTCATCGAGAAACAGCTCTTCACGCTAGGCGAAACCTGGCCCGAGGCGCTCATCACCTGTGGAGTTTCAGTAGCCGCCGCCTGGCTCTGCCTGAAGTTCTACGACCTGCCGGTTAGAAGATGGCTGGCGAAGAAATAACATAAGCCTCATACGAGGTAAAAAAGAACGTCAGGTGTCCTTCCGGAACGAAAATCCGTCGGGACGCCTGACGTTTTTTATCTAATTTAATATTTGAAGACGAAAAAGCCCCCGATGCTTCACGCACCAGAGGCTTAAAGAGTTCATTTTATTCTTTTATGAAAAAACAGCCAATGTTAGAACACGGCTGCCTGTAAATCCTTAGTAATGTCAGCCATACATGTTGTGAGACGCTCGTATGTCTTCTCGCCAGCTTTTTTGATGCCACGACTATATTGCCGCATGAGCGATGGGTTGATGCCCGCTCTCTTTGCGATGTCCGAGACGTTGAGGAAAGAGAAGTAATTGAAGAACGACTGAAGGTCGTACTTATATTCAAACTCCACTTCAGGGAACGCCTTGCCGTTCTCCTCAGCATCCTGCCTTGCTTCTCTGCAGCATTCCATCAAGTCAGCTTTTGCAGCTGCCACAGAGTCACCCATGGCACTCAGACCAACATCTCCGATGCCCTGCTCTGTATAGCACCAAAACTTGCCATCAGATGCCTGCTCCACTATAATCTGTACTTTCATATTAATATAATATTTATATAGTTACCTTATAAAAAAGAGTCCATATCTCTCATAAGACACAAAAAGATTTGAAGGTGGAAGGTTGGGGCTAAGCCCCAACCAAGTCTCTCAAGATGTTATTGGCAAGTCCCGTAGGAACCTCACCACTATGTCTTGGCACGAACTGCGACTTGCCCGTTTTAGGATTAGTCCACTTGTCGTGATTTCCACCATGTCGAGACAGAACGCATCCCGCATCTCTCAGTCTCTTAATCAAATCTTTTGTTTTCATAAAATCAATGAACTCTTTGTCATTTCGACGATGCAAAGGTAACAAAAAGGTTATATATAACCAAATATTTAGGTAACAAATTTGTTATATTAACTAAGATTTAACATTTAGGCACTTCGACGGATACAGAAGAACCACAAAACAGATTCAAAGCCAGCCTTCTCCTGCGAAAAGGCTGGCTTTTAGTTTCGACGGATTTGCAATCCGTCGTCAAAAAATGACCTAACCTATTTAGGCTCTGCGGATTTGCAATCCGCAGCAAGCAAGATTGCAGAATCCGGCAGAACACCTAACGAGGGTATTATTTCAGGCAAATGCCCTTACATATCAAACAGATTTCCCGTTGCCACAGAATACGAAACCTTACACATATTGCAGATATCAGTAATCGTAGCGCCACTTTCACTCAACGAATAGAACACGCTCTCTCCTACCAACACATACTCCCAAGTGCGATTCATTCTATCCCCAGGCTCCAGGGCATTGATTTTCTTTATCCATTCCACAGTAGCCGTCTGCTTCTGACGCACGTTCACGTCGTCCACCTTGTCGTCGCCCTTGGTCTCAATCAGATAAACCTTATCAGCCGTAGCCACGATGAAATCAGGATGATACGTTGCCATCAAGCCATCCTTCCTCACATAGAAGATGATGGCGAAAGAATGGCCATTCTCATTAATCTTCAGGAATCTTTCCACCTCGGCATCCCTATCTAGAAACTCAATGAATGCCTTTTCCAATCCTCCGCCATGAGAAGGATAACCCAGTCGGGGATAGATACACTTCTGTACCTCCATCGAGTAAGACTCTCTCATCTTGATGGCTCTGAGCGAAGAGAAATCCGTATGACTCACCTCGGCATTGATTGTTGTCAGGCGGTTCTGCATCTTATAGATGGCCACGGCAAACTGCTCCACGATATGCTTCGTCACGATGCCATCCTTAGCCAGCAATATCTTCCAGTCGTTGCCCTGGAACGGGTTGAAAGGCGCGGAGAAAAGTTTCTCCCGGATATACCAGTCCATCACCTGCACCGTTTGTGCCCCATTAATCTGAATGGTCGGGAACCCCTGGCGGCGACAGTTCTCAAAGCGCAGGGTTACTACCCTCAGCAACTTCTGCAGATACTCATTATATCCGCTGGCATTGAAGAGATTGGCCGTCACCTTATACTTACCAAAGGTAGTCTTGGTCAGAGATTCCTGCGATACGAAGGTCTCGCCCTCTTTTGCCAGGAACTTACGGAGCAAAGGCAGCGGATACATCGTAAACGGCTCTAAATCATCCAGATCTATCTCTGCATCCTCAAATTCATCGATGGAATCATGCAGGATAACCGGCCATTGGAAATCATACTTCCCGTAATCCTCACGAAGTCCCACGGTAAGAATATCGCCTGTGGCTCCTCCGACACCCACATCGCCTTCATCCACAGCCACCAAGCCCTGATCCTGCAAATCATCATAGAACTTGATGAAAGCCGGATGCTCCACGATAGACAAGGTATCGATATAGGTGCGGGGAGGCTGATGATTCTTCAACACCCTCAGGCGGTCTTCACGCTTGATGTCGATGTAATCAGACTCTCGCCACATCAGTCGCAAACCTCTACCCACCAACTGCTCCAGCAGGATTGGCGCCTGCGAAGAACGCAGCGGAACGAGCACACAGATATTGTTGACGTCGAAGCCCTCACGGAGCATCAGCACCGAGATGACCACCTTCGGACTCTTATACCTATCTATATCGAAGAGCTTCTTCTTGATTTCCTGCCATTCCTCATCCTTCACCTCGCCCTGCTTGTTGCTGTCGATGGTAACGATGTCTTCTTCTTCCAGACCTTCCGACTTCAGGAATTCTTCTACAAAAGGAGATACCGTGGTGTCCTGGCAGACGATGAGCATCTTCGGATTCTTAGACGCATCATTCTTCAGGAATTCTTCTTCCAGCTTGTTCAGCTTGGTCAATCCGGCACGGAGCATCATGCGCTGGCCTTCGCTCAGCCCCACTACCTTTCCCTGCTCATCACGCTCAGCATTGTAATCCAGGTTCTCCAGGTCGGTGAGTTCCTGGCGGCGGTCGAGCAGCAGCAGCTTCACCAGTCCCTGCTTCATCGCCATAGGCAAGTCGAAGTCAACGATGATATGCGGAAAGAAGAGTTTCACCTGCTTCTCTCCCGTTCCTTTCGTATCAAAAGGGGTAGCCGAGAAGTCCACCTGTATGAAACGGGTGCCCTTGGTGGCGCTGATGGCATTCAGGCCTCTTTGCCATTCCACCTCCTCGGTTTCACCATTACGCTTGATTTCGTGGATATGATGAGCCTCATCATTGATTACCATCAAATCCTTTAAACCCGCCAGATATTCCAGTTCTGTGCCACCCAGGGCACGGCGGTCGAGCATGCCGAGGTCGTTGCCCGCCGATTTGCCCGGACGGATAGGCAACAGGTCGCTGATGATTTCAGCGGGCGTCACCGTGCTGGAATCGTCCACATCTTCATCCTGCTCCTTCTCTTCCATCTGATTTTCAAACAGATGCCAGTTGGTCAGGGCAATCAGTCCCTCGCCGGTGGTCTTCCTGCCGATGCCATCCTCCTTGGTCACCACATTGTTCTGGATAAACGAAAACACCTCGTCACGATAACGCTCGGGGATGAACACCTCCTGGTTCATGTAGTAGTCGTTGGTCTGAGGGTCACGATATTCCTCATCTCGCTTCTTTCTGCCACAGAAGGCATCCAGCAGACGGTCGTAAACGATCAGACCCGGAGCCACTATCAGGAACTTCTGCGTAAATCGTCCGCTCTCTACATCCTCGTGCCGGGCATTCAGCATCTGCCAGATTATCAGGGCATGCATCACCCACGTCTTTCCCGTGCCCGTAGCCATCTTCACTGCATACTTAGGCATCTGATATTTAGGCTTGGCAAGCTGAGCCAGGTCGGCCCTATCCATCAGTTCCGGGATGATGCCCTGATAAGCATCCATCACGCAGTTTTCTCCCATCACTTCGTGCAGATAGATGATGTTGAGGATAGCCTGACGCTGACCCTCGTGGAAATTTCTCACACGCTCATTGCAGAAACCTTCTCCAAACCAGTAGTTCAAGAGCGAAGCGGTGGTTGGGGTTACCTTCTCCAGCATCTCCCCACTCTTCCAGGCTGCATTGACCACATCAGTGAGCCGATGCGCCAATTCCAAAGATATATTACTTGAATTGATAGCCATAGTCGTAATCTCCTATTCGTTCTTAACACTAACACTTCACATCCAGGATAACCTGACTCTCGAATCCGAACACATCCACCGCCTTGACGCAGACTTTTCGCTCGTCCTTATGCGGCATGGCAATTCGGGTGGAATATACGCAGTGCAGCGGGTCGCTGTCGTTATCCACGTTCTCACGATAATCCTGCCAGGTGCTGCGGAATGTCTCGCCGTCATAATCAGGGTCGATGCTCCAATATTCTATCAGCGAGAGAGGATCCTGCTCCATCACCTGCAGCAGTTTCTCCTTGTCCTTATCATCCAGCGGAATATTATCTGGCGAAAGCAGCACATAGTTGTTGAGACTGACGTTGAGTTCATCCTCGCCATTGCCGTTCATGGTTACTTCTACTGGATTTACCACGAGATACTGCAAAGAAGAGAAGCGCACAGTTTTATCGTTGATAAGCTTCTTGAAGCCCTTCTTGGATAGCTTGTCGAGCAAATCAGGCGGAATCACCAGCACCTCTACATTGCTGTTCTTATATTTCTCGATGGCTTGCGAAATGTCGAAGGCGAAGTTCCAGCCGAGCACGATGACTTTATCCCAGTCGCCGCCAAGCAGAGAAGCCTTTGCTTCCACGGCACGGCGAACGGTAGCAGCAGTGGTCAGGCGGTTTGGACTATCCACCATCACCAGATTTCGTGTGCCCTTGACGTAACCGAAGTTTCTGTCGCTCACCTGCTCTGGAGAGAATGGTAAGGCACCGAAGAGGCCTAAGACTACCTGAGAGAGATCGCCCACTCGGCGGAGTTTCTTGTTGTTATGGAAAGCCTCTTTCTGATAGTCGCCGATGCTCTGATAGAGGAACGGATTTACTTCCTGGTCGATGAAACGCTTGCGCATGACGAGGGATGCCGGCTTGCCGATGTCACAGGTAATCCAGCGACGGCCCAGCTTTTCGGCAACCGCTGCTGTGGTGCCGCTGCCACCGAAGAAATCGCAGACAAGGTCGCCTTCGTTGGAAGATGCCTTGATGATACGTTCGAGGAGGGATGCTGGCTTTTGAGTAGAATAACCTGTTTTTTCATTTAATAATCTAAAGACAGCAGGACAATCATCCCAAACATCATCAACAAGAGCGCCCTCAAAACGATAAATTACATCTTCATCTTTAGGCTCTCGTTTATTTTGAGAGATAAATCTTTTTACATACATATCAAATTTTACCTTATCTGTACGTGGAAAATTCTTATATGTAATAGTCTCCCCATCCTCACTATTTTTTATCCATCGACTATACAAAGAATTATCTTCGATGCCTTTTCTCTGATTGTTAAAAACATAATTATTTGTTTTAGAATAACAATAGATACAATCATGCTTACGAGGAAAATAATGAGGAACAGCTTTGATACCTCCAGGATAATACCAAATTATTTGATCTCTAAAATTATCCTTGCCGAATATATCATCAAGCATTATCTTTACATAAGAATCAATATGCCAATCTATGTGAACATAGACAGTACCAGTGTCAGACAATAATTCTTTCATCAGAATAAGTCTTTTATATATCATCTTTAGATAAGAGATTGTCCCTTCTTCCCAGGTATCAGCATAGGCAAACTGTTCAACTACAGTTGGCTTTTGTTGAATATCAACACCGGGTAAAACAACCTTCGTTCTATAATCCGCCTTAGAATCAAACGGCGGGTCGATGTAGATCAAATCCACTTTGCCTCTTAATGAAGGCAAACCCGTCTGAGGGTCTCCGGCAAGCAGCGCCTGCATGGTCAGGAGATTATCACCATACACCAGACGGTTCATCCAACTCCCCCCATCCAGGGCGGCATTGAATGCATTAGGGATATTGGGAACTTGTCCACGGAAAAATCCGGAGACATCCTTACGAGGCAACACCAGCTCATTGGTTTGCAACCCAATGCGTGTGCCACTGCTCAATCGCTCGATGATGCGCTGAGCCTCTTGCCTACCTTCGCTTGCAATGCGAGGTAGTTCTTCAATCAATGATTTTGCCATAGCATTAAAGCTTAAATATAGTTTTAATGCGACTGCTTTGTTACTCAGAAAATAAAAGCTACAACCAAACACCCTTATCCATAGCAACAAAGCCAACCTAGGTTTGCATCAAGACCAGCCTCATCCCCATCAGAACGCAGAAACGTGGACGATCCACTTATCCAACGTTCCAAGGTGTTTGGCCTAACCTATATGCAACAGATAAGTTTTACGTCCACGCTATAGCGGACGCTTACTTATTTATTCTGTTGCACATGTTCTTCCGCGGCCAAACTTCAGGAACATTATTATCGAATAAACAGCAAACGCTATTATTTTAACCCACAAAGACAGACGTCATCGCCCTGAGGCGAATCAATCCGTATGCAAAGATACTGCAAAAATCAGAGATAACAAAAAGATTCACCACCTTTTTTATATTATCCCCCATTTTTTCTTGCGAAATCAAAATATTCTTCTCAAAATCTTTGGAGTATCAATAATTATCTGTATCTTTGCAGAGTAAAATGTTTAAAAATTACAATTATGGCAACACAAGTATTACAATTCAATCAGGCCCAACAGGCTGTGCTCAACGTTATCTCTTGTTTGCAGTCGGAACAAGACCTGGCTGACTTAAAACGAACTTTAGTAAAGTTCATGAATGAACGCTTGCAGCGAGAAATGGATAAGCTTTGGGAATCTGGCGAACTAAGCAATGAAAAATTGCAGGAAATGCAGTCAGAGCATTTGCGCACGGCTTACAAATAAACTGACAAATTATCAATCTCCATTACCATTAAAATGCGATTTTTTCAAGCATAAATCAACCTTATCCTCGAAAAAGTGTATGATTTAACATTTGTTATCATCGAAAAAATGTATTTTTCGGGATATTCGGTGGTTCTGACAATAGAAAAGCAGTTGTTGCCTCTTACCGCAACAACTGCTTTTTCTTTTACAATATCACCAGCTATTCTACTACAATACTGAACTTTCGCATATCAGGAACCTAAATACAATACTTACTGTATCATAACAAAAGCGTCCTTCTCCTTTCTACACCTCCTTAATCTCCAGCGTTACTTCGTTTCCTCGCCACACCGCTTTCTTGATGCGCTCGTAGAGGGTGGTGAAGAGCGGCTGGCTCTTCAAAACGAAGCCGGGGGCATGAACCTCGCCCACCAGGATGCTGCCACGGCTCATCGTAAACGGACCGTTGCCGGGCTGAATCATCGCAACCGACTTGGCAGAAGCATCATCCATCGGAACCAGATACGGCATCTTGCGGTTGAGACGCTTGCACTTGCCAATGCGTACACGATATTTACCTACCGGAAGACAATCAGCCTCACGCTCTACAGTGCCGCATACCTTCACCAGTTCAATCCCTTCGCCGGCAACCTCTTTCACAACTTTGAGTGTGCCCATAATAGTGCCACGCTCACGCAATACACGATTTACATAAATTTCCATATCTATCTAAAATTAAATTAAAAAGCAAATTAAAAACCATAACAAAAATCATAATTATCAGATACTTACGCAGCCCTGCACCTTGGCTTTCGCCTCCTCCAGCGTCATCCCTTCACTACGACGGAGCTTGAGATAATACTCACTCAAATCCTTGCAACCTTCGGGCAACTGATGGTAAACCAAACTGGGCAATGCTTTCTTCAGCTCAAAGTAAAGACTCAACCCAGCTTCGTCCTGATCTGGGAAGACGTGAAGATTTCTTCCGGCAAGAAGCCCTTGAAAGCGGCGGTCGAAGAGTGTGGCACTGGGAATGGCTATGGCATGAAAGCCAAGAGTCAATGCCGTCCAGCAATCAGAGGGTCCCTCGGTGATGAGCAGCGGTTCACCAGGAGGATAATCCTTCAATCGGTCGAGCCCATATATCATGCGATGACTGCCTGGTGCAAACTTGAATCGGGGAATCTCCTTCGGCTTTGCGCCATCAGGAGATACCTTATCCATATCGAAAGATGACACTGACATCTTCTTTCCCAGATAGCGGCTCTGCACGGAAACCAGCCTTCCATCCTGATCGAAATAGGGAAAGATGAGCGATGGTCCGTCAAACACTCCGCGCCCCACTCTAGCCATGCATACGCTTTGCTCCGTGCTCACTATCTGGCAGACCTTCAATGCCTCCGGGCTGAGCAACCGCTCCTCGAAGAGGAATCTCTGTCCCGATTCTGATAGATGCATCTGCCGGAACATCTGCTGGTAAAACTCCACATCTACGGATGCCTTGGCAACATAAGCCGAAGATTGGCATCTGCCATTCTTTTCTCCACTACTGGAAGATTCTGCCAGATGCCCATGTGAGACATGGGTTTCTGCAAAATGCTCTCTTAAGGCAGCCATTCTTCTGTCAGATGCCGTAAGCACCTTTTTATCAGCACTTTTTTCTGCATTTCTGGCAGAATTCCCATACTTCTCATCGCCGATATACACATCAAAATGATCTGCCAGCCAATGACAAGCTTCATTGAATCCCAGGTTCAGTCGCTCTCTCACGAGTCCGATGGTATCGGCAGAGAATCCGCAGCTATAGCAGTGGCAGGTGTTCTTCTTTACATTGAAGGCGAGACTCGGATGATGATCATCGTGGTGGATGCAGAGGGCTCGCTTGTTGCGAAGCCCCATGCCCAGAAGATCAGCTACCTGCAAGATGTCGAGCTCGCGAAGCTTTTGAATATTATATTTATCTATCATATCTTTAACTAACTAATATTACTTTTTCTTCTTAGAACTACTGATGGCTCGTGAAGCTTTCTTGCGTAAGTTACCGGTAGCAAGTTTCTCAATCCATCCTTTACGTTTCCAATTACATATTACATTCTTCAATGGTGTGCGCACTCCTTTACGAGTTAAAAACTCTTCCAGGAATTTACGAGAAAACTCTTGCGGCAACTCGTCAAAGTAATTACAGGTCTTATAGGGGTGAGATTCAAAATCTGCATTAATCTCATCATAGATAGCTCCCCATTTACCTAACATATTGTGCAAGATACGATCGGCACAAGCCAAATATATCTGCTTCACCAGGCGGCGAATTTCCTTCTGTGTCTTTACACCCTCTACCTGATAAAGGTATTGCATAAGCGAAGCTATGCGAAAGGCACTTACACTGCTGCGTTTATAAAAAACATCAAGAGCTTTTGACATCGACTTCATTACGTCACTTCTACGAGCTTCACACCATTTCTTCACCGTAGGATCCAACCAACTCGTATCAAGCAAGCTTTCCTTACGTAAAGATTTTCCATCTTCACTATAACAAAGCGACATGAGTTTTTGTAAAGTTGTATCTATACTTTGCTTCTGTTCCTCTGTCAAAGGTTTGAATATCAATGGATTTTCACCCAGCTGAGAATTCACGTTGCAAAGGATAGTACGGGTAACGCTACCACCTTCTATGGCTGCTTTATCCATATATCTGTTTACTGCTGCAGGCGTGCCTGTATAGACATAACACAGCATCAAATCTACAACAGCCGAATAGCTGGCTTCACTCAAATAGTCCTGACCAAATTCTGAGCCCAGATCATATCCGGTCTTGTTGATTTGCTTGATATCAGAAAACTGTCGCTTACTAGCCTGCACGATAGCACCGATCTCATCGGCAAACTGGAAAAGCGTTTTCGGCGTACCAAACAGCTTCATCGGAGCATCGGCTCTCTTAATGAGCATAGAGAGCGAAAGATTCTCGTGGAGCAAGGTGATGTCAGTCTTTGGCTCAGGAGGCAATTTGCCATCTTTTTTACCTTGGCGTCGCTTCAATTCGGCATACTTCTGTTCCTCTGCCCTTTGCTCGGTATCACGCTTGATAAATGGAGCCATCAGATAACGCATCAGATAACGGGCAAACGATTTTCCGGAGCTTTGATCACCACATACCAGCACGTGGAGAAGAATGGCAGAAAGCGAATTATCGTAAACATAATTGAGGCGAATACGAGTGGCATATACGGCAAGCATAGAACTCGCCACAGCCAAGGTGGAAAACTTGAGCTCACTTGGTGCCGTCATCATCCACTCTCTTACTCCAGCAGGATAATCCTTGTCAGGAATGAGAGGTTGAAGTTCTATGGAGTCTGAACGGGACTTAGCTGCATCCTCTTTATTATACTCGACCACTGATTGGTTTCCAGCCAGGGCCGAATCGTTTGGCTGGTGAGCAGGGCAAGTCTCCGACTTGTTCTGCTGCAAGGTGTTATTTGAATCTTGCATCATCATCAACAATTTGATTTTGATGCTGCAAAATTAGTAAAAAAGGGCATAAGCGAGGCGTTACGCAACACGACGCAACACCTCAATTTTTACAAGTAACAAACTGCCATGCAACCTTTTACATGGTTTAAAAAGGAAAGAAACAAAACTATTGGCACAACAACGACACAACACACCAATAGAAGTTTAGTTATAGAGATCTTAGCAAAATGCGCAGTTCATATGCTTCACTAGGCCACGAATTAGGACGGCTTTCTAACTTAAATTTTCCCGCCCCACTCTTAGCCTGACTAAGAACAGAGGAATTATTTAAATCCTTAAATAAATGCTTAAACGAATCCCATACAATATTTTTGGTAGAAGGATCTAAAACCTTCAACTCATGTGCCACCAGTTTTACCATATAGCCTAGTGACCGTTTAGATTTTTTCCAAACGAGCATCGACCCATCCTTCTCACACCATTCTTTTTCAATGAGTTTTCTCCAAATAGCTTGCGCCTGCTTAGTATATAATTTATCATCATGCTCCGTAAGAGGAGGAACAATTACGATTTCATCGTCTTGCAAGACAAGACATCCTTCAGCATCAGTAAGCAAGGAATCATCATTATTCATATAATCAAGAAGCCATTCTTTCACTTTCAGACTATACTGCCTATAAGATTCATTTTGATAGAATTCCTTCACAAACAACATCATCATCCTGGATTGCTCACAGGCAGAGGCAAATAGGTGATTTCCAAAACGCAGATAGTGAAGATTACCTGGACAAGCTTCATCACTCAGCTTGCCCAGACAATTATGCAATAATCCCAGAATAAGACATACATACTCTTCCACTTCACTATCAGGACACTCGCAGTTAGCCAATTCTGCCATATCGCAAAAGGCTTCCCACTGCTTATCCCAAGCTTCTTTCATCATTCTGCATACCGCCTCATTATCAGATTCGCACTTGATGCCGTCTATCCACCCCATCAGGATTTGAAAAATTTCCTCGGGGCGCAACTTCAATCTATAATCAGGCCGAATATACTTTCCGCCAATGCTTTGTATCATCAGATACAAGGGATTAGCAGCAAAGCGCTTTCTGACTTTATCTCTTGACTGTATGTCTAGTCTGTTCATTCTGCTTATCTTTCTTTATCCTCTCTAATTCAACAACAATCTCATCAAACCAACGGGTCAATTCAGCCATCTGCTTAAGTTTAGCGGCTTTCACTGCTGCTTTTGTACCTTCTGGTTTGACAAAAGCCGAACTGTCAAGACGCTTTATGAAAGGAGCGGCAGCCTCTGAGGTAATCCAATCCTTTTCTTGGTCAAACTGTGCTTTGACCACGAATCCGTATTTACATGATAAAGTTATCACTATACCAAGATTATGTTTAACTTCCGTCACATCAAGTTCTTTCCCTGGTTTCGCATTAAAGAAGAAGCCACCATCCCCTGCATCAATGGCCTCTAAAAACGAGAAAAACGAGGTGACCATGCTTGCTTTTTCTTTGACTTGCTCATTAATAAAATCATTCTTCAAAATCTGGGCTACATCAAGATGAAGACCTGTCAGTTTACAACCATTTTGGATTTTTCTATCTAGTGTTTTCCAAAACATATCAGATGATGTTACCTGACGCAACTCTACATTACAATTGAATTCATCCCAAATGGTCTGACTCCAGTACTTCTCAAGTCTTTTTCTAACGGTATCAAGATTAGCAAAACACTTTGACTGGTTTTGAATACCAATGAGAATACCTTCTTTCTGAGGTTTTCTGGCATCCAACACAAGCGCAAAATCGGGATAGGTTGGCAGCTCTTCCTGCTTTCGACATTCCTTCATATCTATGGTCATTTTTTTCTTCTTTTCGATGGTAACATAACCAAGAGTATCAAAAACTTCAGATCCATAAGTGATTATGGGTTCTCCATTACCATCAACAAACTTAATATCCATAAGATGAGCTAGGATATATTCAGCCACCTTTTCTGCGACGTCTTCAGAAATAGGGGCTCCAGACATAAAGGGTTCAATCTTCAACCTATAGATCGTAAATCTAGGATTATTCATATTAGTTTTTATTTTAAAATTGTTATAAAAGAGTAATATGCTCTTTCACCCTACAAAGGTACACAAAAAATCACAAACAACAAAATATATTTGAAAAAAAGTGAAAAAGTGAAAGTGAAAAAGTGAATTTTCAATGAGAACAAGAAACACACCTTTAAAGGATTATGTATTATAAAGGGATAAAAGAAGAAATATAGTGAAGAAAAAAGGAGTAGTACTTACGCGCGTACATTATTATATACGTGTACCTTAATATATCGTATTTCTTTTCTCTTTTACATCGTACACGGAATCTCAGAAACTGGCATTTTTCTCATCTGTTCCTTGATACCTCTGTGAATTTCACCTTTTCACTTTCACTTTTTCACCTTTTCCTTTGATCCCTCTCCCCTCCTCGCCCCTTTTCCTGCGTCGCCACGTAGCAATTCCTGCGTCGGGACGTAATATTTCCTGCGTCGCGACGCAGGAAAAGGCAGCTCTATCGAAGGGGATTTCATGCCTCACTTCACAACTGCCGGGACAAGCCGATTCAAATGCCGGGACAACTATTGCATTTCGCCCAAAAATGTTGTATCTTTGCATCGTCAATGAAACTCATTGATGGGGCTCGCTGCCGGGCAGGATACCGCGGAACTGCATGGAGGGGGATGCCCGATACAGAAACTGGATTATTCACTAAAAAGAAAGGAATGAAGAAAATGAAAAAGGAAACTTGGAAGACGATTCTGCAAGTCATCGTCACTGTGCTCACTGCACTCTGTACTTCACTCGGAGTTACGAGCTGCATGTAGTGCTCGAATCTTTCACGATATCGAGCTAGACTGAAACTGAATTAACCACTAAAATCGAGTTCATTAAATTAAATTATTCACTAAAAAACTATTTGAATTATGGGTATCAAAGTAAAAGCAATCGAGCGCAACGTCGCTTTTGAGAAGGGTAAGCAGAAGTGGGCATACGTTATGCAGGCAGACCTCTACGGTCAGCTTACCCAGAGTAAGGTTATCGAGGAAGCTGCCGTGCGCAGCGGACTCGCCAAGCAGGTGATCAACGCCGCCTGGGGTGCCATCGGAGCAGTCATCACCGCATGGGCCACCGAGGGTCACTCCGTGGCTGTACCGGGACTCGGCTCCCTCCGATTCGGTCTGAACTCTACCGCCGTAGAGGATGTGAACAAGGTGAGCAGCTCGCTCATCAACCGCCGCTACATCATCTTCGTACCGAACGCCGACATCAAGGAAGAGCTCGCCAAGACCAGCGTCAACATCACCTGCTACGACCGCCACGGCAAGATTGTGAAGCAGGTTACCTCTGCCGACAAGAACGACACCGAGGAGGGTGACAACAAGGATAACACCAACCAGGGCGGAGGTACTTCGCAGGAAGGTGGCGGAACCAATCAGGGAGGTGACTCCAGCCAGGGTGGCGGAACTTCTCAGGGTGGCGGCACTACCGAGGGCGATGGTAACGGTGACAACGTAGATCTCTAAAAACATTGTAGATCTCTAGAAACATTGTAGATCTCTAAAATCATCAAGGTGTGCCAGATTACAAGGAAGTGAATCTGGCGCACCTTCTTTTTTTGTCTTTTTCTCCTCAAAAATGGTCTTTTTGGAAAAACCTCATTCTTTATTCAAGTTTTTTTCGTAACTTTGCACGCGAAATCAATAGACTAGATTATTAAACTGGCTAGAATATGAAATAGACTAGAATATGAAATAGGCTAGATTATCAAACTGGCTAGAATATGAATATGTATTTAAAAATAAGGTATAAGATATGAAATCTCACATCAAAATTTATCTACTTGTCTGCATCGCCGCCCTGCTCCTTACGGGCTGCGACAGCGTATTCGATGTTCACCCCTACGATGTTCGCGTAAAGGGAGAAACCGATCTGAATGCCAAGAACATACAGAAGATAGAACAGACGGTGAAGAGCAAGGATACCATCCGGTTTGCCGTGATCAGCGACAGCCACCAGTGGCTCGACGACCTGCAGAAGGCGGTAAATGACATCAACAGCCGGAAGGACAGCATCGACTTCGTGATCCACTGCGGCGACATCTCCGACTTCGGCGCTACCCGCGAAATGAAATGGACTCGGGAGAAAATGCAGAAGCTCAAGATGCCATCGGTGGTGCTGCTGGGCAACCACGACTGTCTGGGCACGGGCAACCAGACCTATGAGGTCATCTACGGCGACCCCGACTTCAGCTTCATCGCCGGAAAGGTGAAGTTCGTTTGCCTCAACACCAATGCCATCGAGTACGACTATTCCCGTCCGGTGCCTAACTTCGACTTCATGGAGGCGGAACGCTCTGCCGATTCGCTCGACTTCGACCGCACCGTGGTGTGCATGCATGCAGCTCCCTACTCCGAGCAGTTTAACAACAACGTAGCGAAGGTATTCAATTATTACATCCACGAGTTTCCTCGCCTGCTGTTCTGCCTCGATGGTCACGGTCATCATACCCGGAAGGAAGACCTTTACAACAACGGCACCCTGTTCTATATGGCAAGCAGCGTACACTTCCGAGAATATTACATTATCACCATCACACCAAAGGATTATCATGTTGAAGTCATCGATTTTTAAGTTCAGTATATGGGCGATTCTCCTGCTATCGACAAGCACCACGGCAAGCGCCGGCGAGGAGAGTTTTGGAAAGGAGAGTTTAGGAAAGGAGAGTTTAGGAAAGGAGAGTTCAGAAGAAGATTCACTCACCCGATACGACAGGCGCATCCTCCGCTATCGCAGACACTGGGATGTGCTGATGCCTACGCAGAGCGTGATTCAGACCTGCGGCAACATGGGTATCATCTCGCTGGGTATCGGATGGGATTACGGCAAGCGAAGCCAGTGGGAGACGCATCTGCTCTTCGGCATCGTTCCGAGATATGATTCGGATGCAGTAAAAATGACAATCACACTGAAGGAGAACTTCATTCCCTGGCGAAAGGACTGGGGAAAGGGATGGCAGTTTGAACCCCTGGAATGCACGCTGTACCTGAACACGGTATTGGGGCACGATTTCTGGACAAAGCAGCCTACCAAGTACGAGAGCGGATATTACCCTTTCTCTACCCGAATCCGCCCGAATCTGGGATTTGGCGAACGGTTTACGTATCAGGTTCCGAACAACAGGCGCAAGCGCATCAAGAGCCTCACGTTCTTCTATGAGTTGAGCACGAATGATATCTATTTCATGCGGTTCTACCGCAACGGCAATGCCGGATTCTGGGATGTCTTCGGACTGTCGTTTGGTCTCAAGGCACAGATACTATAAAGGGATAGTGGATGGGGGATTACAAATCCCCCGGTTTTATAGGTCGAACCTTTTTTAACGACGGATTGCAAATCCGTCGGGACGCCTGACGGGAGACTTGAGAATTCAAATCCGTCGGAACGCCTGGCGGGAGACTTGAGAATTCAAATCCGTCGGGACGCCTGACGGGAGACGTTAGGATTTAAAAAGTGAAAAAAAAGATGGAAACAGAAGAGATTATTCATAAGCTGGAGACGAAGGGCATTAAGCCCACCTCCAACCGCATACTGGTGATGAAGACTCTGGCGAGTGAGCAGAATCCGCTGAGTCTGAAGGATTTGGAGCAGAAGATGGTATCGATGGACAAGTCGAGCATCTTCCGCACGCTGACGCTCTTCCTGGAGCATGATGCCGTTCATGCCTTCGAGGATGGCAGGGGGGTATTGAACTACGAACTGTGTGAGGAGGAAGGAGAATGTGATCATCATGATGGTCATATTCATTTCTACTGCGAATCGTGCCACCGTTCGTTCTGCATGGAGGATATTCATATTCCGAGCTTCGAGTTGCCGGAGGGTTTCTATCCCCACTCCGTCTCCTTCGTCATCAAGGGAGAATGCCCTGAGTGTAGGAAGAGGCATCGCTGAAAGCAATGCATATTCAAAAGAAGAGGCATCGCTGAAAACAAAAAAAGCTCCGAAGAAAGATGAATTTCTTCGGAGCTTTTTTGTACACCCTTAGGGATTCGAACCCTAGACCCACTGATTAAGAGTCAGTTGCTCTACCAACTGAGCTAAGGGTGCAGCATGCTTGGCAGTTGAGTTATTTCTCAAAATCGGGTGCAAAGGTACTGCTTTTTTCTGATACCACCAAATTTTTCGGCAACTTTTTTCTTTTTTATGCGCATTTTTCTGATTTTCCATACATTTTCAAGAGAAAAAGTGTATCTTTGCAGCCACTTATACATTATTTACATAGAGCATCAAAGAACATAAGAGAATATGAACGGAATATACACTATCCTACTCCTCGTGCTGAGCAACATCTTCATGACGCTCGCATGGTATGGACATCTCAAACTCCAGCAGACGGGCACCAGCAGCAACTGGCCGCTCATCGGAGTCATCGCCTTCAGTTGGGCGATTGCCTTCTTCGAATACTGCTGTCAGGTACCAGCCAACCGCATCGGATTCATCGACAACGGCGGTCCATTCAATCTGGTACAGCTCAAAGTGATACAAGAGTGCGTGTCGCTCATCGTCTTCGCCATCATCGCCAACATCCTCTTCCAGGGGCAGGGCCTGCATTGGAATCACTTTGCCGCATTCGTCTGCCTCATCGCTGCCGTCTATTTCGTCTTCATGAAATAGATGAAGCTTACTCACAGAGAAGAACAATTATAACAACATAAAATAAAACATAACCGACAATGGAAAAGAAATTACGTGTTGCTTCCCTCTGCGTGCAGGGAGGCTATGAGCCGAAGAACGGCGAGCCGATAGAGCTTCACTTTATGCGATAAGCATTCACGCTGAGCATCAATACTT
>ERZ1026884.890-NODE-890-length-17945-cov-5.819676_pt1 | contig 17945 bp, 9 predicted proteins | sample MGYA00380172_ERZ1026884 | MGnify/ENA primary metagenome ERZ1026884 (study PRJEB33269, sample SAMEA4719808) | human gut metagenome | biome: human-associated habitat; feature: organic feature; material: feces | place: Cameroon | collected 2013-10 ... | reverse complement strand
TTATGCTTTTATATAAAGAAAACAGTTCATATTGATGAATTACAAGATTGTTGTGAAACAAGTTTTAATTGTTTACGAGAATGGTGCATAGTGATATGCGCCATTTTTTTTGTGATGTTATATTACTTTTTCTTCTTTATCATAAAGTACAGGAAATGTGATAGTTGCGGTGTGTTGTAACAAGAGTGAAAACATTTGGAACATCAAGAAAACACGTTCTCATGACAGTTTTCTACCTTTGCAGCCGTGTTCTTTAACCAAGAAGTAATAACACCTAGAAACAAAGGAACAAACTTAATTAAAATGATACAACATGATTGAACAAGTGTTTACATTTAAACGGACAGCAGCTCTATGCCTCGTGGGAGCCTTCTGCAGCTTGAACGCACAAGCCCAGAAGATTACCGTGAAGGGTAGTATTGTTGACGGCACAGGAGAGCCTCTGATTGGTGCTACTGTGAAAGTGAAGGGAAATGCAACTACGGGTGTCATTTCGGATATGGATGGAAATTTCCAGATTTCTGTGCCTTCAGAAAATTCATCCCTTGTCATTACCTACATCGGTATGGATTCGCAGACTGTTAAAGTAGGTAAGAAAAGACAGTTTAAGATTACCTTGACCGATGACAATACCTTGGGCGAGGTAGTAGTGGTTGGTTATGGTCAGCAGAAGAAAGCCTCTGTAGTCGGCTCTATTGCTCAGACAGACGCGAAAACCTTGAATCGTCATGCCGGAGTTTCATCTTTGGGTCAGGCACTGACGGGTAATCTTCCTGGTGTCGTTACTTTCTCTTCTACGGGTATGCCTGGTGAGGAAGATCCTAAGATCGTAATCCGTACCCAGACTTCTATCAACGGTTCCAACGACCCTCTCGTTCTCGTGGATGGTGTGGAGCGTGCCATGAACACCGTTGACCTTTCTTCAGTAGAGAGCATCTCCGTATTGAAGGATGCTTCTGCCACTGCCGTTTATGGTGTGAAGGGTGGTAATGGTGTCATCCTCATTACTACCAAGCGTGGTAAGGAAGGTAAGGCTGCCGTACACGTGAAGGCGAATGCTACCATGAAGGTGGTTTCCAAGTTGCCAGAGAAGTATGATTCTTATGATACTTTCCGACTTCTGAACAGAGTGGTAGAGCGCGAGCTGAACATCAACAACGAAAGTTCCTGGGGTTCTTACAAGCCAATGGCTATTATTGACAAGTATCGTAACCCTGCCAATGCTGAAGAATGGGACCGCTATCCTAACGTAGACTGGCAGAAGGAACTGTTCAACAACACAGCCATGTCTTACAATGCCAGCGTGGATGTTTCGGGAGGTACCAAACTCGTGAAGTATTTTGCAGCAGTAGACTTTGCTCATGAGGGTGATTTGTTCAAGGACTTCACCAGCGGTCGTGGCTATCAGGCTGGTTTCGGCTATAACCGTATTAACATGCGTGCCAACCTGGACTTCAATCTGACCAAGACCACTCAGTTCTCTACCAACCTTTTCGGTAGTAACGGTGTCCGTCATTTCCCTTGGGATAAGGCGAGCGATTCCAGTGCCTATTGGGCTTCTGTCTATCATGCAGCTCCAGATGCGATGCGTCCTATTTATTCAGACGGTACTTATGGATTTTATGGTCCACGTAAGGCCGACTGTCCTAACTCTGTGATGAGCCTTGCCCGAAGCGGTGTGGAGAATCGTACCAATACACAGATTACCACCGACTTTATTCTTACCCAGAAACTCGATTTCCTGACCAAGGGTCTGAAGTTTGTTGCCAAGGTTTCTCTTGACAATACAATGGTAGAGGAGAAGCGTGGTATCAGCGACCAGTATATGGATCCGCAGATGAAGTGGATTAACCCTGATGATGGCTCAGTTTCCTATGACCAGAGCGAGGATTACCATGAGTCTGTGGCTTGGACCGTCAATGGCGGTAAGGTAAATACGAATGCAACTTATCGCCGTCTCTATTATCTGGCTCAGCTCGACTGGAACCGCAAGTTCGGCAATCATGAAGTGAGTGCAATGGGTGTATTCAACCGCAACGAATATGCCAGCGGTTCTTCTTTCAGACATTACCGTGAAGACTGGGTGTTCCGTGCCACATACAACTATGCGATGCGCTACATGCTCGAGTTGAACGGATGTTACAACGGTTCTGAGAAGTTTGGTCCCGACTATCGCTTCAAGTTCTTCCCATCAGCTTCTCTCGGTTGGACTATCACCGAGGAGCCATTCATGAAGAACATCAAGAAATATGTAGATATGTTTAAGGTGCGTGCATCCTGGGGTCGCATCGGTGATGATTCTACCGGAGGTTCTTATCTCTATTCCGACCAGTATTCCTATGGTGGTAAGACCTATCTGGGTGGTGATAATACTTATGATTCACCTTATACTATATATCGCCTTACCCGTATCGGAAACCCTAACGTGCGTTGGGAGACATCAGAGAAGCGCAACCTGGGTTTCGACTTCGGATTCCTGGGCGGATTGCTTACCGGTTCGCTGGATGTGTTTAACGACAAGCGTACCGATGTACTCTTAACCAACCGTTCCATCCCTTCTTACTATGGTATGAACTATACGGTTGCCAATGTGGGTTCGGTGGATGCCAAGGGTTACGAGTTGAGCCTGAAGGTGAACAAGGCATGGAACAAGAATCTGCGTACATGGGCAAACTTCAATATGACCCATGCTACCAACGAGATTAAGTTTGCTGATGACCCAAAGCTTCAGGCAAGTTATCTGAACAAGGCGGGTTATGCCATCGGTCAGAACCACAGTTACATTGATCATGGTTTTATCCGCAACTGGGATGATCTCTTTGCCGTACCTACCTGGGGTAGCCATGATTCTGAGAAATATACGGGTGATGCCATTATTTCAGACTTCAATGCTGACGGTCAGATTACAGCAGATGACAAGGCTCCTTATCAGTACACCTCTATTCCTGAGAATACCTTCAGTACAACCTTGGGAGCAGAGTGGAAGGGTCTGAGTGTAACGGTACAGTTCTATGGTGTAACCAATGTTACCCGCGAGGTGAACTTCCCAACCTTTGAGCGTGAAACCCACATTGCCTTCAAGGAGGGTTCTTACTTTTCTGCAGCCAATCCGAGCGGCGAGTTGTCTTTGCCACGTTGGACCACAGTGGCAGATGAGGGAAATGCCGGTACCCGTTACTTCTATGACGGTGCTTTCCTGCGCCTGAAGAATGCCGAGATAGCTTATACCTTCAGGGGTGCTTGGGTGAAGCAAATGCACTTGAATTCACTCCGTGTATATCTGAATGGTGATAACCTGCTGCTCTGGACCAACATGCCAGATGACCGCGAAAACAACTTTAGCGGCAATGCTTCTGTAGGTGCTTACCCAACAGTACGCATATTTAACTTAGGTTTCGACCTGACATTTTAAATGAATCGTAAATATGAAAAAGTTTAATAAAATATATACATTGCTGTTTGCGGCAGCCCTGTCTCTCTCTTCAGTATCATGTACTGATTACCTTGACAAGGCACCGGGCAGTGATATTGCCCCAACGGAGCCATATAAGAATTATACCAACTTTCAGGGTTTCTTGGAGCAGTGCTACAATGACATCCCTGGTCTTGCCTCAACATCCTGGTATCATGGCTGCTGGAACTATGGTGAGGATGAATACTGGCAACCATCAGAGACCCGTATACTCACTACTGCCATCGACCAGGGAAATTATTGGGCATGGGACGAGGTGCAGTATTCCCCATTCCATTCGGGCATCGACCTGAACGCCGGTAATGATGTGAACCGCGATTCCAAGGGCCGCCTCTGGGGTATGTGCTGGCAGGGAATCTATGTCACCAACCTGGGCTTGGAAAATCTGGGCAACCTGGTAGATGCTACCCAGGAAGAGAAGAACCTGATTGCAGGTCAGCTCTATTTCTTCCGTGCATTCTTCCATTTCCAGATTATGCAGTATTGGGGCGGTATTCCATATATCGACTTCCTGATTCCATCTGATGCCGTGTTCAACTATCCGCGCCTCACCTATCAGGCATGTGCCGACAAGGCAGCCGAAGACTTCAAGAAGGCTGTTGAGCTGCTGCCTGTAGATTGGGATAAGACTACCGTGGGTAAGCAGACAGTGGGCAAGAACAAGTTCCGTCCTAACAAGATAGCTGCTCTCTGCTTCCTGGGTAAGAATTATCTGTGGGCAGGTTCGCCGCTGATGAATGAAGTAAGTAAGGAGAATCCTGACTTTAAGAATGTTAACGGATATAATAAGGAGTATTGCCAGAAGGCTGCTGAGGCATTCGGTGAGGCTTTGAAGATCAATAAGGAAACAGGACTTTACCAGCTGTCTTCTTATGATAATTACATGAACATCTTCTATACCTATGATCAGGGAACCAAGATTCCTGGTGAGAAGGAGGCTATCTTCTACGAGAATTCAAGTAACAATAACTGGGTTTGGAATCAGGTGACAGACTACCGTCCTACCAGCCTTATTGCAGGTGGTATCAAGGTTTATCCTACAGCCAACTATGTGGATTACTTCGGTATGGCAAATGGTAAGCCTATCAAGGACATCACGAAGAAGGATGCCGACAGCGGCTATGATCCGGAATATCCGTTCAAAAACCGTGACCCTCGCTTCTACGATCTCTTCATTTATGATGGTGTGAAGTGTGTTAAGAGTGCAGGACAAGATGCAGATGTGCAGTATGCTTCTCTTTATACGGGAGGAAAGTATCGTAAGGCAACACCTTCCAAGGACTGCTTTACGGGATATTGCCTGAAGAAGTTCTGTGATCCATATCGTAATCGATTTGATGACGGTGGTGAGCGTTCTAAGATGATACGTGTGCTCTTGAGTATGATTCGTCTGGCAGATGTTTATCTGATGTATTCCGAGTCGGTGGCTCAGGGTTATGGTTATAAGGAATCAAGCAAGGCATTCAAGCTGAGTGCCGTGGATGCCGTGAACATCGTCCGCAACCGTGCGCATGTGGATAATATTGCTGATGAGTATCTTACCAATCTGGATGGCTTCATGAGCGAGCTTCGCCGTGAGCGTGCCGTAGAGTTGGCGTTCGAGGGACACCGTTTCACCGACCTTCGCCGCTGGCTCCTGATAGACAAGGCTCCTTACACCCAGAAGATGGCTGTTTACTTCGACCGTGCAGCCGACCAGAAGGATGTTGACCGCTACGACGATCCAAAGAAAAATCACGTGCTCAACCTGAAGGAGGAGCCATTGATTACCCGTAAGTTTACTTCAAAGCATTACTGGTTCCCATTCCTGAGAAAGGATGTCAAGATGTATCCTGAGTTCTCTCAGAACCCTGGTTGGGAATAATTAAACAATTCGAGAATTTATTATGAAACATAATATATTTAATAAGAGAATGTCATTGGCGCTAGCTTCCATGCTAGTCGCCAGTGGTGTGGCAAGCGCCCAGGAAATGGCTGACACTACCAAGGTAAACGTGGCTTTCGGTCAGGTTTCCAAGGCCGACCTGATGGGCGGTGTCAGCGAGGTGAATGTCGAAGAGCTGCTGAAAAAGGACTACAGCGCCAATGCACTCAATGATCTTCAGTCGCTCATCAGTGGTTATAACGGAAATGTTTGGGGACAGGGTGCACTTGTTCTCGTAGATGGAGCTCCCCGTGAGGCAAGCACCGTCAATGCCACCGAGGTGGAGAAGGTTACCGTGCTCAAGGGCGCTTCTGCCGTAGTACTCTATGGTGCCAAGGCTGCCAAGGGCGTAATCCTCATCACTACCAAGCGTGGTAAGGTGCAGCCATTGCGCATCGCAGCCACCGTCAATACGGGCATCTATACACCTAAGGCTTATCCTGAATATCTGGGTGCGGCTGAGTATATGTCGCTCTATAACGAGGCGATGACCAATGATGACCCTACACAGCCGCTGAAATACTCTAAGGAGCAGATCTACAATACGGCTGCAGGTACCAATCCTTACCGCTATCCGGATATGGATTTCTACAGCAGCGACTACCTGCGCAAGTTCAACAACCGTACGGATGCTACGATGGAGGTGAAGGGCGGTAGCCAATTTGCCAGATACTATGCCAACCTGGGCATGACCTACAACAACAGCCTGGTGAAGTTTGGCGAGCACAAGAAAGACAAGGATTACTCCTTCCGCGTGCGTTCTAACATTGATGCTACCATCACCGACTGGCTGGGGGCTTATGTAAATGTAGGCATCAACATCTCGGACAACTATCGTGGACGTCCTGAGGACTACTGGTCAACAGCTACCAGCGTTCGTCCTAACTGGTATTCCGGCCTGTTGCCAATCTCCATGATGGATGCCAACAATTCAGCCTTGCAGCAGATGATAGCAGGCTCAAAATTCCACGTGCTCGATGGTCAGTATCTGCTGGGTGGAAACAACGATAACCAGTCTACTTTCTTTGGTGATGCGCTTGCTGCCGGCTACGTGAAGAATCACTCCCGCACCTTCACCTTTGATGTGGGTGTAAAGGCCGACTTCGACCAGTGGGTCAAGGGATTGAGCTTCGAGACAGCTTTCAGTATCGACTACTGGAACAACTACTCTGAGGCTTACAAGCTCGACTATGCCGTTTACGAGCCTACCTGGGCAAATGTGAACGGACAGGACATGATTATCGACCTGAAGAAATATGGTAAGGAAACAAGCAGTACGAGCGAGTATATCGGTGCATCCAAATATTACCAGAACACCACCTTCCGTGCTCAGTTTGACTATAAGAACACCTTTGGCGGAGTTCACAACGTAAATGCCACTTTGGCTGGCTGGGGTTACTCCAAGTCGAATTCCGTGGACGAGAATCATGAGAGCTCATCTGGAGTAAAGGGTTCTTCTTACCACCGCACCACCAATGCCAACCTTGCCCTTCGAGCAGCCTACAATTATGCTCAGAAGTACTACGCAGAGTTTGGCGGTGCTCTGGTTCACGCATCAAAGTTGGCAGAGGGTCATCGCAACGCTCTTTCTCCATCAGGAACATTGGGCTGGAGAATCGGTCAGGAGAAATGGTTCAAGAATGCGCTTCCTTGCTTCGACGATCTGAAGCTGAACGCTTCTTACTCTGTGCTCAACCAGGACATAGATATCTCAGATTATTATCTCTACCAGGGATACTATGATGTGAAGGGTGGCTGGTACACCTGGAACGAAGGTGGTGGAAACGGAACTTACTCCACACTCTCTAAGCGTGGTAGCAACTACGGTCTTGATTTCGTGAAGCGTAAGGAATGGAGAGCAGGTCTGGAGGGTTCACTCCTCAACGGAACCATTAGCTTCGACATGAACTATTTCCATCAGCTCACTTCGGGCTTGCTTACTTCGGGAACTGCTACCATCTATCCTTCATGGATGAACAGTGACGGTTCTTTCATCACCTCCCTGAACTACAATGAGGATTTGCGACAGGGCTTCGACTTCGCCGTAAACTTCAAGAAGAACATCGGCAAGGTGAAGGCACAGCTCGGACTCACAGGTATGGTGTTCGACTCAAAGGCTAACAAGCGTGAGGAGAAGAACGAATATAGCTATATGAACGCACAGGGTCAGGCTCTCGACGTGATTCGCGGTTATGTCTGCGAAGGCTTCTTCACTCAGGAAGATGTGGACCACATGAAGGCAAACCTCGAAAAGACAGATCCTAACTTCGTGCCAAACCATACCTTCGGTGAAATCAAGGCTGGTGACCTGAAGTACAAGGATATCAACGGCGACGGCAAGATTGACAGCAACGACCAGCAGGTGATGGGTAAGTATGGATGGAGTGCAACTCCTTTCTTCTATGGTGTAAACATCACCTTGAACTGGAAGCAGTTTACCCTCTTCATCGCCGGTACCGGTCAGATGGGTGCCAAGGCTTTCAAGAGCAACGACTGGATTTACAACCAGAAGAAATATACCTCTGTGGTTCGCGGACGCTGGACACCTGAGACAGCCGCTACCGCTACCTATCCACGTTTGACAGCCAAGGATAATACCAACAACTTCCGCAACTCAAACTTCTGGATTTACAACACTGACCGCTTCAACCTCAACAAGGTGCAGCTGACCTATGATATGCCAAAAGAGTGGTTTGAGAACAAGGTAGTGAAGGGTATGAGTGTTTACGTATTGGGCGAGAGCCTTCTCACCATCAGCAAGAACCGCAAGTATATGGAGACCAGCTATGGTTCACCACAGTGCCGTTTCTACAACCTGGGCTTGAAGATGATGTTCTAAAGGCTGATGAAATCATATCTTAGATATTGAAAAATTAGACAATAAAGAATTATGAAATTAAGAAATATATTCATGATATTGGCTTCTGCGGCATTGTTGACAGCATGTGATGATGTCTTTACTCCTGCTGCAGAAAACATGAAGGACATCAACGAGATGGAGAATGATCCTATCATGGCCAAGGGCTTCGTGCTCACCGCTTACCGTAACTTGCCAAACTACGAGGTGGGCACAGGTACGGATGTTGCGACGGATGATGCCGTGACGAATGAGAAGGGAGCCAACTGGTCTAAGTATGCCACAGGCTCATGGACCGTTCAGAGTTGGGATCCTACAGGCCGCTGGAACAACGACTTGTCTTCCATGCAGTATTTGTATATCTTCCTGAACTCAAACATTTCGAACATCGGGTTCCTGAAGAAAGCCAATGAGAACAAGCTGATGCAACGACGCCTTACTGGTGAGGCCTACGGACTTCTGGCTACCCATGCCTATTATCTGCTTCGTGCCCATGCCGGATTTGACAATGAAGGAAAGTTGCTCGGCACACAGCTCTTTGACGGATATGTAGGTACGGATGCTGATTTCAATCAGCCTCGCAAGACATTCCAGGAGCATGTGGATTTCATTCTGGAGAACATCGAGAAGGCTGACAAGCTGCTGCCAATGGATTATGAGCCAGTGACAAGCGACGACAAGGTGCCAGCCAAGTATGATGACATCCTGAATGTGCCTGAGGTGACTTCGGTTAAGGATGGCAAGATGGGTATTTATAATAAGGTGATGGGCGAGAATGCACGCCAGTTGATCAACGGACTGATTCTGCGTGCCATCAAGGCTCGTACCCTGCTGCTCGCTGCAAGTCCTGCCTTCCAGGATCCTGCCCAGAACAATGTAACCTGGGCACAGGCTGCAGATGCTGCTGCCGAGGTGGTTGACTATGTAGGCGGTCCGTCAGGTTTGCCTTCTACAGGACTCACCTACTACGACAACGATGCAGAGATGAGTGCCTTGCAGAATGGTTCCAATCCTCCTGAAATCATCTGGCGTGGTTCCAAGCAGACAGACGAAATCAATGATGAGAAGAACAATTTCCCTCCATCACTCTACGGAAGCGGCAGAACCAATCCTACCCAGAATCTGGTAGATGCCTTCCCAGATGCCAAGGGTTATCCTATCACCGATGCACGCAGTGAATATGATAAGAATAATCCATACGCCAACCGTGACCCTCGTCTGGCTAAATACATTATTTATAATGGAGCAACAGCGGGTGTTGATAACAAGGTAATCAAGACTGGTAGTTCTTCGGGCGATGACGGTATCGGTCGCCGTGATGCTTCTACCCGCACCGGTTACTATATGAAGAAGATGTTGCGCATGACAGCCAACTGTAATCCTAGCAACACATCCAAGGTAACCAAGTATAGCTGCAAGGCCCGTTTCACCGAGTTCTTCCTCGACTATGCTGAGGCTGCCAATGAGGCTTGGGGCCCTAAGAACCCTGGCACACATGCTTACTCTGCATACGATGTAATCAAGGCAATTCGTCACCGTGCAGGCTTGACAGACGACACTTATCTCGACGAGTGTGCCGGCGACCAGGCTAAGATGCGTGAGCTGATTCGCAACGAGCGCCGCCTGGAGCTTTGCTTCGAGGGATTCCGCTTCTGGGATTTGCGCCGCTGGAACCAGTTGGACAAGCTTACTTCTGTACAGGGTATTGATTGGAACAACGATACGTTTACCATCTTGCCAAATGTAGAAGAGCGCCATTTCGATAGCTATATGAACTATGGTTATATTCCATATTCAGAAGCATTGAAGTACTCTAATCTCCATCAGAACAAGGGATGGAAATAAACCAGTTAAAAATGATAATGAAAATGAAAAGTTTTAAGTTATTAAATACAATAGGCATTGCTGCCATGACTTTGTTGATGACCGCTTCCTGCGAGAGCGGTAACAAGGAATTTGGATATGACGGAGAAACTGCTGTCTATTTTGCCAATGCTGGTTATGTGCGCACCGTGGAGCTGGGTGAGGATCAGGAAGCTGACCTTACCGACGATAACAACCACATCATCAACATCAAGGCCTACTGTGCCGGTGGTTATGGCAACAACAATGACGTTACCGTGGATTATATATCTGATGCCAGTCTTTGTGATGGCTATAAAATCAATGGCGCTGCCATTCAGGTGATGCCATCCAATTACTATCATATAGAGAACCCTAACCAGTTTGTCATTGCCAAGGGACAGCAGCTGGGAGGCGTAAGAGTGAAGCTTACTGATGAGTTCTTCAACGATGACAAGAGCTATGAGCAGGGCTACGTAATTCCTGTGAAGCTGACCAAGGCTCAGGGAGTTGACAAGGTGCTGGAGTCGAAGAATACTACATTCTGCCTTGTGAAGTTCGTCAATCCTTGGACTGCCACTTATCTTCGTAAGGGTAAGGATGTGAGCAACGGCAAGGAATCTCACCGTGCTTATCCATATATAGAGAAGGCTGAGGTAATCAAGGTGGTGACCAAAGGCTTGTATAAGGCACAGATGACTGTGGAAGTGAAGGATGCAAGTGGCAAAAACCATCAGGTGAACGTGCTGATGACCTTCAACGGTGATGACTGCACCATCTCTTCCGGTAGTGACGGAGTTCAGGTTTCGGGTAGTGGTAAGTTTGTCAAGAAAGACCAGCTTATGGGCGAGTTTAAGCGCAACACACTCTATTTGAACTACAACATCAAGAGCGATGCCTTGGGTACGGTTGAAACCACAGATACCATGGTGGTCCGCAATCGTGGTATTGGATTCCCGATTTTCACTCCTGAGAAGTAAGAACATTTTTAATTTGATATCAGAATTATGAAAAAAATACATAATATCCTCTTGGCCAGTGCAGCAGCTTCCATGCTGCTCACTGGTTGTGTGGAGGACTTCGATACAAGCTACCCTGCCGGCGATAAGCCTGAGAGCGTAGTGATGGACGACCTTACCAGAGGTTATGAAGTTCTGAAGAACTATACGGGCATGAAGCTGGCTGCCAATATGACAGTTGCCGATTTGGAAGCCTCTAGCACTACCTTCTCAACGGTGTTGGAAAACTTCAATGCGGTGAACATCACTGATGGATTTAAGCATTCGGCAGTGGTGGCTGATGATGGAACCGTCAATGCCTCAAAGAACAAAGATATTGTACAGAAGGCTATTGGAGCCGGACTTATACCATGTGGTTCTCTCTTTGCACCTAATGCCTGGAACATGAATGTGATGAAAGAGGCTGCCAAGGATACTTGGGTAGATGGTGAGAATGTGGAACTCCATCAGAAGTTTGATTTCGAAAGCAGTGCCATCGGTGATGTCTTCGGAACTGACAAGGATTCCAAAGTGGCAAAGGATCCAACAGGAAAGAACGGAAAGTCGCTCTTTAATAAGAAGGCTTCCAAGTTCATCGAGTTTCCTGTGAATCTGCCTGAGGGTGCTTCGCTGTCAACAATCAAGACCATCTCCTTTGATTATTATTCTTCAAATGTCAAGAAGAATGTGGTTATCAGAGTAAAGGTGGGTGACAAAGCCAAGGAACTGAGAAACTTCGGTTTTCCTACCAAGGCTAAGACTTGGGAAACATTCGTGGTGGATTTGTCAAAGGTTGACCTCACAGAAACATTTGATGCAGATGCTCTGAAATCTTCCGACATTTCTCTGGTAATTGGTCAGGGAGCTGTACCTCAGCAGGTTTACGTTGACAATATTGATGTTTATGCTCCATATCAGAAGCCGGGATATTATAAACCTCGTCCAGTAGAAGAGAAGGCTGCTGATGTAAAGAAGGCTATGTTTGCTTATGTTGATTCCGTTATGCAGAACTATGGAGACAAGGTGCAGGCATGGAATGTGGCTTCCAACCTGATAGAAGATCTCTTCTATTCCTTGAAGTCTTCAGAGAATATGGTAGCTGATGGTGAGTTCTATCCTAACGACTACATGGATGAGAACTGGGTGGCTGATGTATGCAAGGAAATCCATTCAAAGAAGGCAGATGCTAAACTGTTCTATAGTGAAGAAAATCTGCTGAAGGATGCCGAGAAGACCAAGGCTGCCATCAACTACATCAAGCAGTGGAATGAGGCTGGTGCTAAGATTGAAGGCATCGATGTGAAGCTCGACGTGCCATACAGCAGCAGTTCTTTGGCAGAAACAAAGGCGAATATCGACAATCTTCTTGCTACGCTGTCTGCCGCAGGCTTGCAGGTACGTCTTTCAGACATGAACGTTTATCTGGCTGATGCCAGCGGAACAGTAGCCGATCAGAGCAAGGCTACATTCGAGGATTACAAGGGAATGGCTGAACTCTATGCCCATATTCTGAACAAGGCACAGGATGTGTTGGGCGACAAGCTCTATGGTGTATCCTTCTCTACTATCAATCAGGGCACTACGGGTGTAGGATTGTGGAATAATTTCAATCGCCTTCCTACTTACGGGGGTGTGGTTAATGGACTTCAGAAAACAGAAATAAAATGGTAAGAAGATTATTCATATTTATTTTCGGGATGCTGACATTCGCAGTGGCGCAGGCTCATGACGGGCCTGCCCTGCGAAGAGTTATCTCTCCGTCGCAGCCTATGTGGATTATCCACATCGACACCTGGAATAATCCTGACCCACAGCGCATCATCGATATGGTGCCAGAGGACATCAAGCCATACGTGGTGTTCAACCTTTCGCTCTCTGCCACCGAGGCTACCTGTCCTGATGGCGAGAAGGTATGCGACTCCTGGATGAAGGTATGCGCCGAGAACCGTGTCTGGACCATGATTCAGTGTGCCAGTGGTGCTTGCAGTACCTTCGCCGATGACGACATGGAAATCTACGAGCGATACTTCAAGCAATATCCTAACTTTTTGGGTTGGAATTTCGCTGAGCAGTTCTGGGGATTTGGAGAGACGCGCGAGCGTGAGAATGGAACGGTAACCAATCCTTCTTTCTTGACTCGTTTGGATCTCTTTACTAAGATTATGAAACTCTGTCATCAGTATGGTGGCTATTTGGTAGTGAGCTTCACCCAGTCTGTTTATTCTGCCAACATGATGCCTGTGGCTTACATGAAGCGTAATGCGGAGATGAACCGCCTCTTGACAGAAGACAAGGATCACTTCATCTGCTGCGAGAAGTACACCATGAAGAATGGTTTCTTCGATATTGAGAGCAACTGTCTGGGTGCTTACCTTGGTGGATATGCCGGACAGTATGGTATCCGTTTCGATGCCTGCGGATGGTTTGAGGAGACCACCAAGGTGGATGAAAATGGTAATGAGATTAAAGATTCTAACGGCAAAACTTTGTCTAATTACTTCAACGACTTCCCAAAGGCTTGTGGAGCCATCCCAATCTTGGAGCACGTTGCTTTGACTGGTGAGACTGTGATTGATGGTCCTGAGACCATTCCATTGGAGGATTCTCGTGAGATAGCAACCACAAAGACAGCTGATGGCTATACACATCGCAACTGGGGCTGGTTCCCTCACTTCAAGAACATCAACATTGATATGTTCCGCAAGATTCTTGATGGAACTATCCGTATTCCTACCCGCAGTGAGGTGATAGAACGCACCAAAATCTGTGTGAAGAATGATGTAACTCCTAAAGATATTAACTCAAGTACGAACGAGATGGAACCATACGTTTCTCCTCAGGGTTTGTATGATGGAGTTTATCGTAATGAGCAAGACTATGGTGGCACTCAGTGGAATGCTGAGAATGCTCCTCTCAACAACCGTTGGTGGTTGAAGAGCACGGGCCGCTATCCAGCCATTCCTGTGGTTTACGACCTCTTGGATGATGAGGCTAAGAAACTAACCGTTGCCGTTACAGCCAAGGATTATGCCAGCAACAGCACTTGGAACAATGTAAATAGCAAGAAGGCTTATCTCAACAAGCTCTTCAAGCAGGAGTATACAGGTGATATCTATGCTGCTCGTCATGAGAATGCTTGGGTTTGCTACAATCCATATCAGTATGATGAGAAGCATGTCAATCTCGTCACTCCTAAGAATGGTCAGAAGTTCTATCGTGATTTCCCTGCTGCCAAGCGCAGTGCCAAGGGTACACTGAAACCTGCTTACAACACTTGTCGCCAGATCAAGATGAACTTGGCTCCTTATTCATTGGTATTTATGCGTGAGAACTCAGATAAGTTGAGCCTCTACATGCAAAACTATCGTTTGGAAGATGGCAAGCGCTATGCACAGGGAAATCCTGCTTTGGCTGATGATGCCAACCTCCCAGAGTATGCTCAGCAGGTGGATACCATCACCGTAGTGGGTGCCACGGCAGAACCAACCTTCTCTTGGAAGGATAATGCCAGCCACTCTGCAAGTACTGTTACCAGCGAATGGAAGAACTCTCAGTTCATCGTTTATGTGAAGCACAACGGTCCTTTGGAGTTGACCATCAATTGTAAGGGTACTTCTACATCGGGCAAGTTGAAGGATTCTGATGTTACCCCTTCTGTTATCGAGATGCCAGCTGTGCCTGAGGCATACGATGGAGAGATGCAGTATGAGTTTGAGAACTTCGACTACAAGAACGTAGCTGGTTGCTATGGCAACGCTTGGTACAACGGTTTCCGTGGATACTATGGTCAGGGTTGCCTGAACCTGGGTACCCAGAAGGGGGCTTCCGTTCGTGGCTACATTCCGGTAAGTAAGGTGGGTAATTACAAGGTGGCTATCCGTTATCAGGCTTCCATGGGAGATGCTGTTATCAATGTTACCTGCGGCAATCAGACCAAGCAGGTTACACTGCCAAAGAATGCTTCTTCCAACAAGGAATGGTCGGAAGTGGAGTTTGACATGGACATCGCTGATGTCAAGGGAAATATGACGGTTAACTATGTGAGCGGAAAGAGAGCTGTGCTCGATTGCGTTCGCCTGAACTACAAGGGTGCCTTGACGGGTATCGCTGGTGTAACCACCGATGCCGACATGATAGACCATGTGGAGTATTACGACTTGCAGGGCATGCGCTTATCTGCTGCCAAGCAGGGTATCAGTATTAAGAAAGTTTATCTTCGTAGCGGTAAGACCTATACGGAGAAGATTTATAAATAACTATTTATTAATAACAATTTTAATTTTTTACAATTATGAACACAACAATTAAGAGTATGGCTATGGTAGCCGTAGCATTGTTTGCAGGTTTTGGTTCAGCTTCTGCACAGGAAGAGAGTGCAGATGAGGGTGTTGAATTGACTAATGACATGTTCCACATTTGGGATGGTTTCACAAAGGATGCACAACCAACTGATGAGAAGGTTTATATGGAGTGGACTGTGGGTGCAGAGAATCCAAATAAACCAGGTTCTGTTATCGTAGGTACATCTACAGTGGCTCCAAAGATCTATGCCGACTTGTCAGACTATCATTACATGGTAGTTTATGGTGAAGGTAGCACAAACGATAAAGGTGAAGTTGCCAAACCTCGTTTCATGTTCAACCGTACCGTTGAGAATGGTCAGCAGGCTGATGGAGGTATGATTGAAATCAGTAACAAAGCTTTTGATGAAAATACAGGAGCTATTGTTCTTGATTTAAAGAAAGATTTGGTTCGCACTGTTCCTGGCGAAGAACCTGCAGCTGATGATTTTGCCCACTTGGTTACTATCAAGGCTCCATGGAGCGGTGAGATCCTTATTTCTACAATCATGCTTTACAATACCCTTCCAGAGGAACTCGGAGGTGAAACTACTGGTATCCAGAATGTCAATGTAGCAAATGATGCAGTGGTTGCAACATTCAACGCTGCTGGTGCTAAGGTAGCAGCCAATGCCAAGGGCCTCGTTATCAAGAAGCTCCAGAGTGGTAAGGTAGTAAAGGTAATGAATAAGTAATGGCAGAATTTCTACTCCTTTTGTGTAACTAGGGAGTAGTCCCTAGTTCAGATGTTCGGCAAGGTATTTGTTGAATTTAGCAGATACTTTGCCGATTTTTTTTATGTGTCATAACAACTGACAATTATAACAACAGATAATCGTATAACTGATAATTATAACTTAAAATGAAAAGAACAACTTTCTTGCTGTGCTTGCTCTTTGCCTTGTGCATGCAAGTGGTAGCTGTCGAGCATTCCTATACGCAGAAGGCAGTGAAGCAGACAGTAAAAGTGGGTACGTCTACACGAGAAATGTTGGTCTATGTACCAACCGACTTACCCGAGAAGGCTCCTATGGTCATCTCTTTGCATGGATTTAGCCAAAATCCTGATTATCAGATGGGGCAGACCCATTGGAACGAGGTGGCGGACACGGCTAAGATCTTGGTGGTTTATCCTCAGGGAAAAAATAATTCCTGGGACATCTCAGGCTCTGGCGATGTCAAGTTTATCGAAACCATCATGAAGACGATGCAGAAGAAATATAAGGTAGACAAGAATCGCATCTATATTTCTGGCTTCTCTATGGGTGGTATGATGACTTATCACTGTATGACCAAATTGGGAACTGTAGTTGCAGCCTTTGGTCCTGTGAGTGGTATCCCTGTCGATTATCGTGAGCCTGTGGCTCCACGCCATGTGCCTATTATGCACATCCATGGCACGGGAGATGATGTCGTGAAATGGGGCGGCGATCCAAACCATGCCGCTGGTGGCTATGGTGGAATAGATGATTATGTGAAGAAGTGGGCTGCTTATGAAGGTTGTGATGTGGATAATCCGGAGGTGATTCGCCCTTATCCTGCATCCATGAGTTATGCTGCCGCCACTCGTACTCGCTATATTAATAAGGTAGATGGTACGGAGGTTACTCTCATCGCCATTGATGGTAAGGGACATTGGCATTCGGATGATCCTAATGTAGTTTATTCTACCCGCGAGCTTTGGAACTTCTTCAAGCAGTATAAGCTAGATCTTCCTGATAATGAAGATTCTAGCGAGGCTAAGGGTGAGGTGTTGTTCTCTGACAATTGGGAAGACGAGGTCATCAACGTAGGTGAAGGCGTGCCTGCTGGGTGGAAGCGCATCAATAGCATGAATGATGGGAGCCGCAGCGATGAGAAAGCGAACGGCGCTGCCAATACAGGTGGTGCTCGTATCAAGGATTTCGTGGCTGGTGGTGATTTCAATACAGGATTCTATCTCAGTGCTCGTGACTTTGACCAATGCAAGCTCTCTTATGGCTTGTATGATGGGCATCGTCTGCACTTGATTCCTGGTAAATACCAGCTTTCTTTCAACTCTTCTTATTGGAATGATGGTTCCGAGAATGGGGCAGTGACCTTTGATGCTGGCATCGCCGGCATAAGCGACAATAAGTCTGTCTTGTTGGAACAGAACTTGGATTCGGAAGGTAACTTGAAGGAGAATGCCAATCAGGTGGTGAAAGGTTCTCTGGCTCACTTCTTGAACTTCACTGTAGAAAAAGAAGGTGACTATGAACTTTATTTCACCATGTCCTCTGGTTGGGCTGCCGTTATCCTTGGCAATGTGAAGATTAGAAAGGCGGATACCAGTACGGGTATCACTGATTATACAACCGATACCTTCGGAAAAGGTTCTGTCATGACTTATAATCTGGCGGGTCAGCGCATCGGAGGTCATACTAAGGGTATGGTTATCGAGCAGACACAGCTTGCCAATGGCAGAAAGGTTTCCAGAACAGGGCAGACGCATTAAATTGCGCTGCCCTCCAAAAGTTTTGACAGGTACTCT
>ERZ1026884.887-NODE-887-length-17965-cov-6.001731_pt1 | contig 17965 bp, 31 predicted proteins | sample MGYA00380172_ERZ1026884 | MGnify/ENA primary metagenome ERZ1026884 (study PRJEB33269, sample SAMEA4719808) | human gut metagenome | biome: human-associated habitat; feature: organic feature; material: feces | place: Cameroon | collected 2013-10 ... | reverse complement strand
GCAGGCTGTACCAGCCACGCCACCGGCGGCTCTCTGTGCTACGCCGTGCGCTGTCCTTGGGTCTGTGCTTATCACAGTACCCGCGCCGCACCAGCTCCCGGCAGCCGGGATGCAGGCACGGCCTCAGTGGCTTACTTGTCATACTCGAGCATGTCGTGCAGGGCAGCTGCGCTGCTGGCAATAATCTTGTTAATCCGGACGATCCGCTCGGTCAGCTTGTAGCGCTTCTCAAAGCTCGGTTCAAACTCGCGTTCCCTCAGCAGATCAAGCCGCCGCTGACGCAGCCGGTCGAGGTTGCGCTTGTACTCAGGTATCATCTCGCGCACCGTTTGCACGACACTCACCGCCTTTCAGGCAAAATAAAAAACAGGAGCTAACTTGCAACACCTTTGCTTGGTGTTACGAAGTCAGCTCCTGTCTGCTAAGACGTTGGCTTGCACCGTCGAAATCAACGATGGACTCGTGTTTGCACTTTTCGCACCACAACGGGAACCGCTGTAGCACGGTCGAATCAGGCGTTACCCAAACCTTTGTGGGCTTTCCGCATCGCGGACACCTGATCTTCATTCTTTTTTGATTATACACCTTTCATCCTCCTTTGTCTACCTGTTCGCTTTCGTTTCTCCACAACCGTGGCATATGTTATAGAGCATTCCAAGCCAGCAACAACGCGCGTGCGTGTGCGCGTTGCGTGTACATTATAATAGGTATTTTTCGGCATTAAATATTTCACAAACCGGCAGGATGCAATCTCATTTCTGCCGCCGCCCTCATCGAGCACCTGTGCTCCGGGCGGTGCATCAACGGTCGTGCCGTCGTCCACCCATGCATAGGTTGTGACCGGTCGGGCAAGATTCCGGCTGCCAACAAACTGCTTTTTACCGTTGAGCGATGCCTCGCGTCGCTCCTTGGTTAAGTAACCAGCCCATCCGTCGTACCCACGCTCTCTAATATAGTTGAGCTGGATGTCATCTCCCCAAATCCAGAGTGACCGCATCAGCTCCAAGTCACCGCCTGTGGTGGCATTGATAATGATATGCGCGTGAGGCCGGTGGTCTCCGTGCCTGCCCTCGAGCACATAAATGTATTTCAGATCCGGAAGACCTCGCGCTTTGCGGTAGGCCCGCATCTGTGCAAACACCTTGCCGAGATGCTTGCGTGTCACGTCGGCGCTGTCCGGCAAGTCCGCCTCTCGATAGGTGACGGTCAGCACCAGATCGGCATCATCAAAGTTGGTTGCCATCAGCATTTCCAGTTTGCGCTGCGCCGTGTTGGCGTTGGTGCGTTGGATCTGCTCCTCCGTCACCTCGCGGATACGCTTGCGCTGCGCCGTGTTGGCGTTCGGCCGCGGCACCGTGTAGGTAATGTCCCACACAAGCCGTCCGGCTCGGATTGTCTTTCTCCTCTTCATTTTCCCTCCAACGGTGTCCAAATTGAACACCACAGCGGACGAGGCTGTCCCCGTCCGCGTAGTTTTATAGAATATCCGCGATTTTACGATTTGTCAATCGTTATTTTATCCTTGTCGTCCTCTCAGCCTTTCGGATAAACGTCTTTCTTACTCTTTGTGCGGATTCGCTCAAAGGCAGCTTCGACCAGTTCACGCCAGAATTTGCAATGTGCCGCAATTTCAAAAATCGTTTTGCTGCCGATAAACAACAGACACCAGAGTAAGCCAAGTGTAATAATAAATCCACCTAAAATCACAGCAGCACAAACATAAAATGCTGAGATTTTAGTAGCAATATCGAGAACTTTAGTAGCAATAACAAAAATCATCATCTTCCGCCTCCTTATAGATTTCAGCAATCCGCTATTGTCTCAGCATCAAACATATAATACCAACGACTACTACCATCCAAACAACTACAACCTCTTCATGACTCATCATTCGCACCTTCGTCCATCTTTGCCCCGCATACAGGGCAGTAATTCCAGTTGTTCAGGCGATACTCGCTCTCTGTCAGTGCGCAGCCGCAGTTGGTGCACCTGACAGCTGCGGCACCACTCGGGAACGTATATCTCCCGGAATCGTCCCACCGCCCATGCACCACTGGAGCAACATCGGCGGCTGGCAGCGAGGCAACAATCTCCATTGCCATGGCACCGTCGGAACCGTCCACCCATTTCGCCGCCATCACCGCTCTTATGGCAGTATCCCGCTTAATGTACTCAGCCATTATTCCGGGAACACCTCCGTCCACGCGCTGATGAGGATATTTGCCTCGCACTCCTCATCGTCCAAATCCGGGAAATACCACTTTCCACCCTTGTAGATATACTCGCCATACCGTCCGGCACAGCCGCACAGACTGCACAGCACCCGAGTGCCCTCCGGCGGCCGCTCCTCGGTGTACTTGTGCCATACGCTGCTCGGCTCATGTCCGGCAATCATCTCGAAGGGGTCCACCCCCGCCCAGTCGGCCAGACGGAAAAGGTCATCCAGATCGGGTGCGGGGCAGCCCAGCGGATCATGCCACAGCCAGTCCATATACCAGCGTTTCGGGAAGCCCTCAAGATCTTCATAGCTCGTAATTCCGACGCCAGCGAGCGCGAGCTTGATATACCGCCGCGCCATCGCGAGCGGCGATTTCATGAAGGCGTCCTCGCGCTGCTGGCGCTCGGCCTTGCGCGTCTCGGCGTCCTTCGCGCTCGTGATGCGCTGTTTCACCACGCCGCACACCTTTTCGCACCCGTCCGCCTTGTCGCAGCTGTGGCAGCAGCCGGGACACTTGCCGTCCCGCACCCACGCCGCGCGCTTATCCATGCCTGTGCAGGGATGGGGCGAAAAGCTCTCCGCCGGGCAGGTTAGCTGCGTGAAGGGATACTCCGCCGCCTTTTTGTGCGCCTTGATCTTTTTCGCATCAAGGTTGTACATTTTGCCTTGATATGCGCCGTGCAGCTTGCGCTGCAATTCCGGGTCGCACTGCGACAGCTCGTAGGCGGCGCTGTCGTTGATGCGGTGACACTTAAAATCGCCTTGCCACGCCTCAGTCAGCCCGTTGTCGATTGCCTTTGCCCTGGCAATCTGGCTCTCGGACGTTTTGAGCACCTCCGCGACATACGTCCGCAGCTTGCCCGGCAGCTCGACCACGCCGCGTGCCTGCAAATCCTTGAGCGCGGCCTCAATCTCCTTAGCGGCCTGACCGGTGTACTCGGCAGTCAGGCCGCCACCGCCGCGTGCCATGGTGTTGGTCCAGTGCAGGATCAGCACCTGCAGGGACGGGTCGAGGTCAGCGTCAAGCACGATGCAGGGTGCTGTTTTGCGATCCAACAGAGCCAGTGCATTCCGGCGGCGGTGCCCGGCGAGGAGTAAGTACCCGCCCTCGGTCTTGCGCCGTACCACAAGCGGCTGCTGCAGACCGATGACCTTGATGGACTCCGCCAACTCGTCAATGTCGTTCTGCGCGTAGCTGTTGTTCTCGTTCTCCTCGATTTCGGCGAGTGGAAGCTGCTCCACCCGCATTTCTCCGGTGTCCGATTTGGACACCGCCTCGCCCATCAGCTCCGCAAGGTTGAATTTCTTAGCCATTACAGTCCCTCCATAATCTCTTCTACCCATGCCCGATAGTCACGGGCAGCCGCCGAAGTCGGCGACCAGCGCGTTACCGGCTGTGCGGCGTAGGTGCTCTCCGTCACCTTGTCTGTGCGGCGGATTTTTTGTGCAAACAGAGGGATCGGGCTGTGCTCACGCAGCCACTCCTCACTCTGGCGCGTTGCGTCTGCATTGTGCCAGATCGTCAGCAGACCATACACGGCACGGTAGGCAAGACCGGTGCTTCGCACGCTGGCGATTTGGTCGGCGAGCAGCCGCATACCCGACATCTCAAACGCGCCCGGCTTGATCGGCACGAAGACAAAATCACTGGCTGCAATCGCAGAGATGCACGGCAAGCTGAATGACGGCGGACAATCGAAGATCATCACGTCGTACGCATCATCCTCGACCAGTGCGTCCCGCAGATCAGCGTACACGCGGACCGCCTGCTTGCGGTCAATGTCGGCGTCCAGGTCAACCGAGGCGAGCTGCATATCCGCCGGAATGATGTCCAGATCACGGTAAATGGTGTGCTGAATCACGTCCTCGTAGTAGGCCGTGCCGCCGTCGAACAGGTCGGCCGTGCTGCAGGCGTCAGGTACTACGCCGATGTACTGGCTGGCGTCACCCTGCGGGTCGCTGTCTACCAACAGCACGCGCTTGCCATAATCAGCCGCCAAAATGCCTGCGAGGTTTACGGCGGTGACGGTCTTGCCGACGCCGCCCTTCAAATTGACTACGCTAATCGTTTTCAAGATGTTTTCGCTCCTTTTTCTTGTTTCAGTGGTTCTTTGTACTCCGCGGACTGTATTTCCGCATCGTAACACCATGCTTTGCGAGTACCGCTCGCACCGTTTTGATTGAGCGGTGCATACTTGCCGCCACAATCGCAAGCGGCATTGTCTCGTACATTTCGCAGATTTCGCGCTCCTCTTTTTTAGTTAACGGTATGCGCGGCCCGCCGGCCGGTCTGCCACCGTTCGGCGGTGCAGGCTGAACTTCCTTGTGCGCTACGCCGCGCATGTCGCGGTCTTGTGTGTATACGGTTTCGCGGTAACAGTACGGCACGCCAAAGACTCCGGTGCCGGAAACCTCAACCGTTTCGTAGATACCCTTCGGGTGCCGCCAGATTACTCGGCGTTGCTCAGCTGCCATGCTGCACCTCACCGTATTCGTCAATAGTCACGTCGAGATCTTTGCTAAATGCTGCATCGCATAACTGTTCCATCATCACATTCGCAAGGCTGCGACCAGTGTGCTTTTCGATGACATGACGCAGCACAAGCAGGACGCGCAAGAAATCATCCTGCAGCTCTTCGGGATTACGCGGAATCACCTTAGAGGTCACAGTCTCGCCGTCAATTTTAATCTCAATCATGCTGTTTCTCCTTTCGGTTCCGTTTGATGTATCTCAGCACCGCGCCAATGGCCTCGGCTCTCTCACGGTACTCCCGCCGCATTTCCGGCGGACAAACCTTGCTCTGTGCGTACAGTCTGCGGCGCTCAAACCGCAGGCGCGGGATTGCTTTGCTTAATCTCATGCTGTTGCATCATCCTCCATCATGCGTAATTTGGACTGATAAAAGCCTTGCCACTGGGCGAGGAACCGCTGCTGCGAGCCGCAGAACCAGAACGGGATAGACCCTCGGCGGCCGCCCTTGTTTTTGACGATCTCGATCACGCGCAGGCGACCCGCTTCCAGATCGGCGGCTTCCTCGTCGCTCTCCACGTCCTTCTCGTTGGGGTAGTCGAGCAGCATGACCACATCGGCGTCCTGCTCGATCTGGCCGGAGCCGCGCAAGGCTGCCATGCCCTCGCCGCCTCGGCTGAGCTGGCTGAGCGCGATCACGCACACGCCGCTTTTGGCAAGCCGCTGGAGTGCGGTCGTAACCTCGGTTATTGTCTCATACTCCTTGCCGATGTGCTTGGGATCGCTCGACCGGACAAGCTGCAGATAGTCCACCACGATGATGTCCGACTTGTTGCGGCAGGTCACGGCGCGAATCTCATCGACCGTAACGCCGGTGGCCTCGTAAAAATGGAAATTACGGTCGGCCAGTTTGCGCTTTGCCTCGACAAGTGTGACTGTTTCGGCCTCTTCCAGTTTGCCGGACTGGATATGTGCCAGGTCAACACCGGCCTGCGCCGCCATGATGCGGTCCTCGACCGTCTCGCTGTCGGTCTCGAGTGAGAAAAACGTGACGTTGTGCTTCTCGGCCATGTGCAGCGCCACCTGCAGGGCAAATGCGGTCTTGCCTGCACTCGGTCGAGCGCCAACCACGACATAGTGCTTGGGATTGACCTTGACGTAGCGGTTCAGCTCGTCAAATCCCCAGTCGAGGTACTGCCGCTCGGTTCCCATGCGGCCGTAAAAGTCGGTCAGCAGGTCGGTCATTGTGCTGCTGCGCTGGTCGTTGTCGTCCGCGACCACGTTGTTCATGCACTCGATCTTGCCGATGAGTTCTTCCATCGGCAGCCCGGCAAAGTTGCCGTCCAGCGCCTCGCGGAACAGCTTTTGCAGCCGATACCGGCGGGACAGCTCGAGCAGCTTGTCCACATACGCGCCGCAGTACCGTGCCGACGGCGTGATCTGCTCCAGCTCCTTGAGCCATGTTGCAAACTCAGAGCCGCAGGCCGCCTTGACGGTCAGCGGGTCGATCACATCACCGCGGCCGTACATCGCCCGGCAGGTTTCAAAAATCTGCCGTGAGATGCCGGTGACGAAATCCTCAGGCCGTACCCGCGTAAACACCAGCGAGGCATTTACCTCGGCGTCCGCGATCAGTGTGCCAAGCACGCTGTTTTCGGCCTCGTTGTACAGGTCCATCATTTCAGCCATTTGCGTCCGCCTCCCTTCTCGGGCGGCTTAGCTGCCGCCGGGTTATCGTACTTGCCCTCAAGCACCTTGACCAGATTGCTCTCGTTCAGCAACCAGTCAAAATCGGCTTTCCAGTGGCGATCGTTCTGGCCGGCGCAGAAGCTGCTCGCCTGTGCCTTGCGGAACACCTCGTCGAGCTGCTCCGGTGTGTAGCCCTTGCCGTAGATCAGGCGCACCGCTCGGCGGCGCTTGTCCGTCAGCCGGACGACCTTCGGCAGGCTGGTGCAGATGGCGTTGTACCGGTCAACGACCTGCTGGGCTTTGCTTATTTTCGTCTTATTTGACTCTTCTTCTATTTGTGTATTATTTTGTTCCTTAATGATTTCACCGTTCGGTGAAATGTCATTTCCGTTATCGGGTAAATCCATTTCACCGTTTGGTGAAATGGATTTCACGGTTTGGTGAATGGGTAAACGGCTCTCGTCAATGGCGTAAAAAGTCGTCCGGTCATAGGAATTTTTAGAGTAATGACCGATCAGCAGAACGCCGGCTTTTTTGAGGTCGCGGATGATGCGCTCAATCTGCCGACGAGTCCAGAACGGGAACAGTCGTTCCAGTGCGGACAGGCTGTTGTATGTCCAATAGCGGCCCTCGTAGAAGTGCCGCTCGTTAGCGGCATTTTTCGCAATCCAGTATTGCATATGAGAGATAAAGGTCGCGCAATCCGTCCCGAATTTTTCTGCAACATCACCGTCAAAGTGATAGATCATGTGTCAACCTTCCCCTCCTTTCGCCTCTCGCTCAGCATGATACTTGCCTTGTACATGTCGATGTTCTGGCGCAGGTGATGATACAGACCGACCATCACCAGAAATTCAGCCAGTTCTCCCGGTCGGCTGCTCTTCTTCTCTGCCAGCTCCGCGATTTCTTTCCACAGCTCGTCAGGGATTGGCAGCCGCACGTTTACTTCATGCATTGCGTACCCCTCCCATCAACAGAGCCAAGCCGACCACTCCGGCCAGCACCGTGCCCCACAGCGGCAGCGTGCCGTTGTCCGTCAGCCCGGCCGTGAGCAGCAACAGCGCAAAGCCGAGGCCGACCATGCGCGGGCGCACGCCCTGGCAACCGCCATCGAGCACCTCAAAATCCGGTACTTGACGCTTAACTGCTGCCGTGGTATAATAATTATAAGATGTTTTTGCATTTGCGCTTGCTACGGTTGCCGCCGTGCAGGCGCTTTTTCTTTGTCCGTTTTTCAATTTTCTCGCTCCTTTGCCGTTTCGCCGCTGATCAAGGCCATCTCTGCCAGATAGGCCCGCCGCAGCATACGCTGCACAATGGCGTTATATCGCGATGATTCATCATCGTCAATTTTGCGATCGAGGGCGATCATCGCCAGATCGTGCGCGTCGGCACGCTCCTGCTCGTAGTCCTCGCTCTCCAAACCGACCTCCAAGGCCAGCTGCTGCAGCTCGACATTACTTTCCGGCCGCCGCCACAGTGTACCCAGTGGACACCGGTTGCAGTAATATCCGCGCAGCCACGGCGCACGATACGCCTCTGCCATCTCAGCCACGCGCACCGGCGCAGGTGTCCGGTCCTCCTGCTCGATGGCCTGCAGATTCCGCACCGACCAGCCAAGCATCTCGGCTGCTTTTTCCTGCGTCAAACCCGCACCTTCGCGGGCACTTTGGTAGATATTCTGGTATCTTTCCATCGTTGTCCTCGCCTTTCCGTTTGTGATAAAATTATCACAGAATGTAACCGATACGCTGTTGCCGCAGCGCTTCTGTGTCGGCCTGTTCCTTTGCTTTTTCAAAGCGAAGGACCTCATCCTGGCGGACCTTCCATCCGGCGAGCTTCACAGCTGACAGCTGACCGCTCCGGAGCAAGGTGCGAACGTATGACGGAGAGCACATCCAGCGCTCGGCAAGCTGATCGACAGTCATATACTTGTTCGATGCCATTTAGACTACCTCCTTCTCCCCTTTGTACAGATCGTCCAGCGTGCAGCCGAGATAGATTGCGATTTCCGGCAGCAGTCGGGACGGAGGGTACAATCCTTCGCTCTCCCACTTGACTACCGTAGTCTGGGCCACGCCGAAATGTGCTGCCATATCTACCTGTCGCAGACCTTTCGCCTGTCGCAGTTCTTTAATTCGCTTCATCGTGTCACCTCCATATCACTCTCTGTGTTATTAGTTTATAACACTCTGAGTGTTATGTCAAGCGTTTTATAGATTTTTTTATACGTTCTGTGTTTTTATATTTCTTTATATTACTTTTGGTGATATGATTGTACCGAGGTGAACCGTATGATTCGCATTAAAGAGTTGCGCAACGAAAGAGAATTATCACAAAAAGACTTAGCATTATACTTTCATGTCGCACAAAGCACTGTTTCAAGCTGGGAAAAAGGCGTACGTGATCCTGATACTGATACTGTCGCTTCTTTAGCCGCATTTTTTGATGTATCAACGGACTATCTTCTTGGTAAAACGGACATCAGAAAACCAGCCGGTCACCCAAGTATAGACGATGATGACATCAAATTTGCACTTTTTGGGACAACTGACATAGACGATGAAACGTTAGAGGACATCAAGGCATACGCACGTTTCAAGCGTGAGCAGCGCAAAAGGTAATTTTATGGATCGCAGAACGAGCTTATATCTATACGCATGGCGAAACCACATTGATGTGGACTATTTTCCGATGCAAACGGCTGAGGCTTTCTCAGTGCCGATCGGCGGCACTTGCGCTATCGCTCTGGACCCGCGGAAGATACGCTCTGCCGCTGATGAGGCGGTCAAACTGTCTCACGAGCTGGGTCACTGTGTCTACGGCGGATTTTATAATCAGTACACACCGCTGGATGTCCGCGAGCAGCACGAGAACAAGGCAAACGCCTGGGCGGTGTACCGCCTGATCCCTTGGGGTAAGCTCAAGCAGGCTGTACGGGACGGCATGACCGAGGTCTGGGAGCTTGCCGAGTATTTCGATGTGACCGAGGACTTCATGCGCTGGGCGATTGCCTACTATACAGAGCGCAAAAACTATAAATTTTAGTAAAAAAATAAAGGTGTCCAAATTGAACACCTTGCTAAAGGGGTTTAGGCTATGGGATTCAGATTTCGGAAATCTGTAAAAATCGCACCCGGCGTGCGGCTCAATATCGGCAAAAAGTCAGTAGGCATCTCCGCTGGCGTCAAGGGTGCCCGCGTGTCGGTCAATAGTAGCGGCCGTAAAACTACGACCGTTGGCCTGCCTGGCACCGGCTTGTCGTACAGCAAAACCGAGAAAATCGGCGGCAGAAAAACCACCACTCGCTCTGCCTCGTCCAATAACGCGCAGCCCATCAGACCTGACCTACCGCCTGCACAGCCCTTGGAAGAAAAGAAGAAAAAAGGCTGCTGCGGCTGTGCCGTATATGCTTTTATCGCATTGCTGATTATCGGTGCACTTGGCAGCTGCATCGGCGGCACGGAAGATAAAGACAAGCAGACCGATACGGCTAACGATGGCACACAGGCCGCAGTCATTACACAGCTGACGCAGACAGGCGATACTGTTACTGAGATCGACCTCGGCAGCAGTCAGACCCTGACCTATACCGTTGATCCGTCCGACTTTGCGATGACCGCTGACGCAGTATATGCCACCACCTCAGACAGCAATGTGCTTGCCGTATCGGCGGAATGTCTCAGCGATCCGGCACGCGTAGAGGTGACACTTACCGGCAAGGCCGCAGGCACCGCAAACTACACCATTCGCGCCGCCGAGGGCGATGCACAGCAGACCGGACAGATTACCGTCCATGATCAGGCAGCCGAGCAGGCCGCCGCCGAAGCCGAAGCCAAGGCAAAGGCCGAACAGGAGGCAGCCGAAAAGGCAGCCGCTGAGAAGGCTGCGCAAGAACAGGCAGCCGCCGAAGCCGCAGCAGCTCAGCAAGCAGCGCAGGAGCAGGCCGCAGCTCAGCAGAGTGAGACCGTTTACATCACGCCCAGCGGTAAACGCTGGCACCGTTCCGCAAGCTGTGCCGGAAAGAATGCTCGCGCAGTCACTATGGATCAAGTTGGAGGCCGCACGCCCTGTCAAAAGTGTGCATCTTAGAAAACAATACAGCAGACCTCTCCCCTTGGGGTCTGCTATATTTTCAACCGCGCAATCGAACAAATGTTCTATTTGGAGGTTTTTATGGCTAACAAATACAAATACTCACGCACCATTGTCATCGGCCACAAGGACGATGGCACACCGATCCGCAAGTACATCCAGGACAACAATAAGGCAAGATTTGAGGCCAAGGTACGCGCCGTGCAAATGCTGGTCGCACGCGGCGGCACGCCCGGCAAGGTTACTGTCGAGCAGTGGGCGTGGCAGTGGTATCGCACATACAAGGAGCCGCACGTTGGAGAGAGCCAGCGCAAAAATTACGAGGAGCACTTGCGGCTGCGCATCTGTCCGGCGATTGGTTTTCTGGCACTGGACAGTGTGAAGCCGTTCCAGCTGCAAGAAATGATGAACAACGCAAGGACCAGTAAAGGCAAGCCGCTCGGCGCAAGTACCGCCGCTAAACTGCATTACATCACGCACGCGATCTTTGAGCAGGCGGAGATCAACGGCCTGATTGCCTCCTCTCCGTTCCGCCGTATCGAAACTGTGGGCGAGGACGAGCAAAGCCGCCGTGCACTGACCCGCGCCGAGGAGCAGATCGTGCGCGAAGTCGCAAAGCGTCACTATGCCGGGCCGTGGGTGCTGCTCATGCTTGACTGCGGTCTGCGCCGCGGCGAAACCGTGCCGATCGGTGCCCGCGATGTCAAGGACGGCCTGCTGTGTATCTCGCAGTCGGTCGAATATAAAACAAAATCGAACCAACCGACTTTGAAGTCTACGAAAACCGCAGCCGGAGCACGCTATGTTCCCATTCCTGCCGAGCTGCAAAAACAGTTGGACATGAAATCGCGGTATTTCTTTCATGTCGAAAACGGCCGCATGCTGTCCATGACAAAAATGCGCCGTATGTGGCACAGCTTCCAGCGGGCCTGCGACATCGCGGCCGGTGCCGAGCTGTACCGCAACGCCATCATCAAGCATGCCTTTGATCCGGCCATCACGCCGCACTATCTCCGGCACACTTACTGCAGCAATCTGCGCCGTCAGGGCGTGGATCTGAAAACCGCCCAGTATCTCATGGGCCACGCAGACATCAGCACCACCGCCAATATTTACAGCCACGTCACCGAGGAAGATGTGCGGGAATTGACGGTTTGATTTCCAACACGTTTCCTACATCACTTTTGTTTTTGTTGGTTTTCTGTGCTGTATGTGCTGTGAAACGCACATTCTGCTTTTTACATTTTCCAGAACATTTCCCACCGCAAATACCTAAAAGTCTTAAAGATAGAAAAAATCCCGTCATTTCTGACGGGATTTGAATTGGTGGACATTAACGGGTTCGAACCGCTGACCTTCCGCACGTCAAGCGGTTATAGAAAATGCCGATTTTGTTAGATATATCGTCATTTTTCGATGTTTATTTGTCTTGTTTTCCTACACCTTTCCTACATGTAATTCAAAGGAGTTATTATGCATGCGCGTTGCCATATATATACGTGTTTCCACTCTTGATCAGGCCCGCGAAGGTTACTCCCTTTCCGCTCAACGCAAAGCGCTTACCCGCTGGGCCGAAGAGCGCGAGTACGAAATAGTCTATTGCTACGCCGATGAAGGTATCAGCGGCAAAGATATATCTCACCGTCCCGCTATGATGCAAATGCTGGCCGATGTCAAAGCCGGTAAAATTGATATTGTCCTCGTCTGGGCATTGAGTCGCCTGACACGAAGTGTGGCCGATCTGTACAATACCTGGAGCCTGCTGGAGAAATATCACTGTGGACTGGTCAGCCTTACAGAGTCTTTTGACGCTACCACAGTTTGGGGCCGGACAATGATGGGCATGCTGGCCGTACTGGCCCAAACAGAGCGCGAACAAATTTCCGAGCGTGTCCGTGCTGCTGCTGCCGAGCGAGCCTCACAGGGTAAACGCACCTGCAATGAGGTCCTCGGCTACGATCTCGATGGAAAAGACAGTTTCAAAATCAATCCCGGCGAAGCAGAACAAGTACGCTATATTTACGCGAAATATCTTGAATGTCAGCGACTGGCCATCGTGGCCGAGTTATGTCGTCTGCATGGATACACCGGAAAACGTGGTCGAATCCAGACACCAGAAAGCATACGCATTATACTAAGCCGTCCGATCTATGCAGGTTATAACCAGTTTAACGGCAACATCTACAAAGGTATGCACGAACCTATTATTTCAATTGCGGATTACAACCATGTGCAGAGATTACTCAGCAAACGTACACAATACCGTACACTGCCCGAAAATGAAGAGATACCGCAGAGATGATCTCTGCGGTATCCATGATATCATATCAATCTCACGGCTCGCCTACAAACGATACGTCATCCGTCTGCTTATAATCCTCAAGCATAGGTTTAAACATTTTATCTTCTGCTGCTTTTCGAGCAGCTGCAGCGTCTTCGAGGCGATCATAATATCCGAGGCTATACCGCACTCCCTTAAATCCGATTGTCGCATGCCATTTGCCCATGCGTTTATGCCAGCAAACTCCTTTAACCCCTGAGGTGTTGTTTTTAGGAGTCCGGATTGCAAGCCGCGCCAGATTCGTTCCCTCGACAAATAGAGGTTCGGCTCTCCGCCGCATTTCCGCTGCTTGTGCTTCATTAAGCGGTTTTCGCATACATCCGCAGCTCGTTCGCCCATTGGGACCGACGCTTGACGCTGGTGCCTCAATTTCTTTCCCGCAGTCACAGCGCCACACCCAAATAACGCTGCCGCCATGGCTTTTGTGCTTGATTTTATCAGTCGGACGTACCGCGGTCAAGCTGCCGCGTCGCTCACCAGTAATGTCCACTTTACGGCTGTCCGATTGCAGACAGCCGCAAGATTTCCATTTGCCATCGGTCAAGTGCCCCGTAGGCAAGTCAATCGTGCGACCACAGTCGCACACGCAGTGCCACCATTGCTGCTTAGGATACTTTTCGCCGCGCGGAGCTAAGCCAGCCACACGCAGGCGGCCAAAGCGTTGGCCGATCAGATTATAACTCACGGGATCAACCCCTCGATGTACTCAGACAGACTCAAACCCTGCTGAGCAGCCGCGCGTCGAGCGCGTTCGGCGGCAGCTGCAGAAATAGACAAGCTAAGTATCTGTCCACGGTCATTTTCGGTTATATCGCCAAAAATCGACTCATAATCATCTGCATCGAGATGGCTCTCCGCCCACTCACGCGCGTCATCGTAAGTAAGTGGAATAATTCCGTTATCCAAGTCACCGCGATACACGTCGCGGCTTAAGAAAAACTCTCCAGTGCGTTTTTTGTAGAGTGTAAGACCGTAGTATTCTAATTCATTGACACTCCCAATGTCAATAACATCTGAACATCGCTTGGCGGTTGTAGTGTCATACACTTTACCGTTAATGATCTTTTTCATACTCTCTCCCCCTCCGGCTCCCACTCATAGTCACCTGCGTTCCAGTGCTCGACGATTGCCTGCGCGGTATCGAGCGCCTGACCATAATTCTGCGTGTTGTAAAACCAGCCGCCACTGGTCATTACGCCTACACTGCTGTTGACTACCTCACCGGTCTTAGTGTCACGTGTGATCGTCAGCTTAGCCGTTGCAGTAGACTTGTCATCGTTAGCGGTAAAGGTCTTGCTGCAAACAACTTCGCTTTCCATTTTCAGCATTCCAGCCAAAAAATCCTCGGTTTCACCGGTGGTCTCTTCTGGACGTGCGACAAACGTGTGCGTCTCGGCATCATAAACTACGTTATCGCGGTAAACTTCACGCGCCATCTTTTCAATCTTCTGGGCGGAGAGCATATTGCGCTTATCAATCACATTGTGTGCATCCTGCATCTGAGGCTGCGCAAATGCATCGACCAGGCTCTTGCGTACTTCTTCAACCGCCTCGTGGCTCAGTTCTACGCCCGGAAGATTGTCAATATTGTGATCCAGTGCGTCCAGCTCGCCAAATGCCTCTGCTGCGATGTCCTCGGCCCACTTGATCTGCTTTTCGCTGCCCTTAAAGTTGTAAGTCATTTTAATTGCTCCCTTCCCTTTTCTATGGTTTTATTATAGCATAGAGTTTATATAAAGTCAATAATAATATAGAGTTTATATAAAGTATATAATATACAGAAAGCAAGTCATATTTTGTGCAAAGTGGCAAAACAAAACCCTGGTGTCCAAATCGAACACCAGGGAAATTATTACTTGAGCAAACCGAGCCTCTGCAGAATAACCACAAACTGCTCGCGCGTAAGCTCGCACTGCGGTTTGGAGCCGTCTACAATACCAGCTGCCTTTGCTTTCGCCCACGCCTCGGCCGCATACGGATGCGGCTGCTGGTTGGCCTTGGCCGCCAGATAGCGATCCACATACTGTGCGAATTCCTTATCAGTCATAGCCTTAATCTCCTCCTCAATCGGGTCCTTAGCGGTCAGCCGCGCCTTGAACTTACGCCACAGGCTTTCATCACGCACCCACGGCTCCGGGCAGTCCTTGCCCGTTACGTCATAATGGCGCACAACATGATCCACGTCGATGCTGTACTTGTCCATCAGCCAGCGCACCAGTTCAACCGTGCGGTCTACCGTCTGCTGCGTGATGGTGTACTTACCACCTACAATGTCACTGCACATCTCCACTCCCAGACTGTTACGGTTCATGCAGATGTTATGCAGCGGGTGATGCGAGCTTTCCAGAGGACCGCCGCAGTGCCATGCACCGTCTGTATCGCGGACAGACTGCACAACACTGTGCTCATCGACAAAATAATGTGCCGATGCCTGCAAGCCGCTGTTGTTATGGAAATATTGCGCATTGTTCATCGCCGTATCGCCGTTGCCTGCCGTATAGTGGACAACAATATACTTGATACTGTTGCCACCACGACCCGAGTAAAAATTACTCGTATGAGCCTGCAGAAACGGAATATCCATCATAGCGCACCTCACTTTTCAAGCGGCACGGTGTACGACTTAGCGCGATCCGAGTCCGTCAAACCGCTGGTAGTCGGGTCGTTAAACGCCGACCAGACGTTGCACGCGATCAAAAACAGGCAGTACGGATTTGCCGCCGTGGCCTTGATGATCTGCCACACGCCCGCCCAGGTGGTCATATCCGCAGCGGTCAGCCCGGCGTAGGCCAGTGCCGTTGCGAACGCGCCGAGGGCGATCTGAACCCAGAATACCGGGTTCTTCAGTCGAATTTTCCAGTTCATATAAGTACCTCTCTTCCTCAGTTCAAACCAAGCTGCCGAGCGACATAGCCGACGAAAATGCCGACGAGCGCCGTCGCGCCGTAAGCCACAACCTTGCGCCACATCGCGCCGTCGCGGTCCTCGAGCGTCTCCAGCCGCCTCCCCTGCTTCTCCTGCTCTTTCACCATGCTCTCGATGCTGGAAGCCAGCTTGCCTACCGAGGCGGTCAGACTGTTCAGCTCACGCATATTATCCTCCAGCAGCTCGATGCGTTTATCCTGCCGACGGTTTTCTTCTTCGAGTCGTCGGCGAAACTCTTCGTGCTCGGCACGGGAAATGGAACCGTCCATTTACATTCCTCCTCTTTTAAGGCGGAGGGACGGTTCCCCGTCCCCCACTATCATTACAGTTACAGCAGACCCAGCAGCTTGCGGTCGGCGACACTCATCAGCTCCGGCACACCGGTCTGCACGCTGCGCCAGTGCTTATACTGGGCGCGGGCCAGTGCGTTGTGCTTGAGGCCGTGCGCGTTGTCGTACTGATCCAGCTGTACGCCAATATCGCCGGGGTACTTCTTCACTTCTGCGTAGTGCTTGATGTAGATGTTGTTGGGATACATAATGTTGTCCTTTCCGGGCTTCTGCCCTATCAAGTGTAAAATTTCCGGTGATTCTTACTTGTTGTATTCCTCACCGGTGATTTTCTTGTACTGGTCGGCGGTGATTTTCTTCTTTGCCACCGCATTGCCGACCATTTTCTCGGTCCACAGACCGGCATCGTAATACTTCTTAATACGATCAAACCAACTCATTTACTCCACCCCCGTATCGGTATCAGTCATCATGCTGATGTAGTCAATCTGAGCCGCCAGAGCGGTGTTGCTGGTTTCCAGCTCCTCCACCTTAGACACTAACTGCGAGATCGCCTGCGCGGTCGCATCGTCGGCGGCCGTGGTGCAAACGACAGTGTAAGTCTGCTTGTCCTTGTCGTAGGTGATGGCGCGCAGCGCATAGCCGCCGTGCGCCTCAACCAGATCGCCGTCATCGGTGCGGACCTCGATGAGCGCGGTGTTCAGATTGGACACCGCATCAAACGTGGTTTCGGACAGCACCAACGTCAGGCTGTCGCCCTGGCACTGATAGTCCAGCGCCTTGATTCCGTTGATTTTCATGTGTGCTCCTTTCCGCGGCTTAGTTTGCCGCAACGTATTTATTGTACTGATGCTTTATTGTTTCGTCCGACATCTCCGCATAGATCTGCGTCGTCGATACGTCCTCATGCCCCAGCAGCTTTTGGATTACAGTCACGTCCATGCCGCCATTGAGCGCGTGCGTTGCGAAGGTATGGCGCAGCAGGTGCGGGTGGACGTGCTTTTCCAGTCCTGCCCTCTCGCTGATCGCGCGGATAATACGCTGAATTGCCCGAGGTTTGAGCGGCTCGTATGGCGATTTGCTGGAAACAAACAGGCCGTCGCCGCCCTTGCGCTGAACAATGTACTCCTGCACCATCAGCCGCGCACGAACCGAGAAGTACACCACACGATCCTTATCGCCCTTGCCGGTGACGCGCACCGTGCGGCCGATGAGGTCAAGATCGGACACGTTAAGCTGTGCGACCTCACTCAATCGGCAGCCACTCGATACGAGAAATTCAACCAGTGCCTTTTCGCGGTAGCCCTGGCAGGCATCGCGCAGGCGTTCCAGTTCTTCGACGGTCAGCGCCTGGCGGGCACCCTTCTTGTCCAATTTTAAGGACTTTATCTTTGCCATGGGATTCTTCTTGATTTTCTCTTCGATATGCAGCCACCCGAAGAATGCTCGCAGTGTGTTGATGTGCGTTTGCAGACTGGTTTCGGCAAGATGCCGGTTCTCCGCAAGGTACCCGATATAGCCGCGGATGTCGTCGGTCGTTACCTTGGCAGCGCTCTTGTTCACCCTGGCGGCAAACATTTCGAGGTTGTACTTGTAGTTCTTCAAGGTCCTTTCCGACAGCCCGTCAATGCGTTTTGCACCGAGATAATACTTGATTCTCCGGTTCAAATCGCTGCGCTGCTCGTCGCTGTCTTTGATGATAATGTAGTCCTTGAGGATTGCCGTCACCGCCTCGGCGGTGATTGGCGTACCGCCCGGAAATGTTGCGCAAATTCGCTGTGCAAGCTCTGTTTTTGCGTTCAAAGGCTCGTGCCCCTTTCGATTTTTGATGTATAGTCATTATACACCAAGCCTCAAAAATTGGGCATTTTGTGACGCATTATACCGCTATGACGGCGGTAGCAGCGTCCAGTGCAGCAACGAGCGCGATTGCCGCA
>ERZ1026884.882-NODE-882-length-18043-cov-5.332444_pt1 | contig 18043 bp, 14 predicted proteins | sample MGYA00380172_ERZ1026884 | MGnify/ENA primary metagenome ERZ1026884 (study PRJEB33269, sample SAMEA4719808) | human gut metagenome | biome: human-associated habitat; feature: organic feature; material: feces | place: Cameroon | collected 2013-10 ... | reverse complement strand
ATCATAGTCTGCACGGTTGATCTCGACCGGAAAATATTCCAGATGCCGGATCGCCCAGTCACACTTGGGGTCGAGAAAAATGTTAAAGTCCGGCCGCTCCGGACTTAAAAGCTCGTCGGCCTTAAATTTATAATAGCGGAGCAGCCAGTCTGCCTGATACAGACGATGTTCCCGCAGGAGCGGCGGACCGCCGGGCAGTGCAGGAAGATTGCTGTTGTGGGTGACATTCACAAAGGCAGAATAGAACACTCTCTTTAAATCAAATTTCTGATACAGATTCTCGGCAATGCTCACAATCTGGTAATCATTTTCCGGGGTTGCGCCGATGATCATCTGTGTGCTCTGTCCTGCGGGTACGAACTTCGGGGCATGCCGGTAAAGAGCGACTTCATTCTTATTTTCCGTAATACCGTTCTGAACCATGCGCATTGGCTTCAGGATGGTATTTCTCGACTTGCAGGGCGCAAGCTTTTTCAGGCTGTCTGCGGTAGGCAGTTCCAGATTAATACTCATGCGGTCAGCCAGAAAACCAGTTTTTTCAATCAGGAGAGGATCGGCGCCGGGAATCGCTTTCACATGGATGTAACCGTTAAAATGGTGCGCTGTGCGCAATTTATAAAGGGTCTGGTATAAAAGTTCCATCGTATAGTTGGGGCTTACCATAATGCCGGAACTTAAAAAAAGACCTTCAATATAATTCCGCCGGTAAAATTCCATCGTCAGTTCGCAGACTTCCTCCGGGGTAAAGGCAGCCCGCCGGACATCGGAGTTACAATTATTCTGGCAGTAAGAGCAGTTAAAAATACATTCGTTTGTAAATAAAATCTTGAGAAGGGAAACACACCGTCCATCTGCGGAAAAAGTATGACAGATCCCACAGGAAATAGAGTTGCCAAGGCCGATGCCGTCACCACCGCGGTCCACACCGCTTGACGTGCAGGCGACATCGTATTTTGCAGAGTCTGAGAGAATCGTAAGTTTTTCCATCAGTGACATATTTTGCTGGATTTTCATCTGGATGTGATCTCCTCCAATCAAAGAATAGGATAGAACATATGTTCGACAAAATGAGAATACCACATTCGGAAAAAGAATGCAAGAGAAAAAGACTGCCAATTTCTGGATCCAATTTTTGGACAAAAAATTCTCTCATAATCCTGATTCCTTAGTTTTTCAGAATTATGAGAGGATGTGTCTTATGAATGGAGTTGTATTTCTTCATATTTAGCTGCAACACGTTTGCCACTGAATGCAATCCCAAAAAGTCCAATTTTTTTGATACCATGATATTCCATGTCGGTAGAATATTTTTTGCTTTGGATCTGTTGTATCGCACTTGACGCAGAATTAGCAAGTTCGGTATCTGAAAGGTTTTTTCCGGCTTTAAATTCAATAATATAGCCCAATTGGGATTTATCTTTTGGCTCAAGCTGTATATCAAAACGCCCTTCGCCGGATTCTCTGTTGGAAGAGATATAATATCGGTCTGAGAGTATTGCCAACATTCCGAAAACAGTTCCGTGATAAAAATTTTCGTTTGTAGTGTCAAAAGTACTGGCAGACTGCAAGAGATATTTTTGCAAAGTGTCAGTGAAAAGAGCAGTATCACCTGTTCGCAGAGCTAGTTCGAAATCTCGGAGCAGGGAGCCGTTAAATAAGGTATTATAATTATCCAAAATCTCTTTTTGGAAAACACTTTTTATCTCGCGGTTAGGCAGTTTAAGAGAACAAATCGGGTTGTCATTAAATTCACTGATCACACTTGTGGCACGCAGATATCCGGCGACAAGCAGAAAGCTGTAGATTGTGTCAGAGTCAGCATTTACCTCCGGGTAAATAATATCCGTATTAATAATGGATTGCACTTCTTTTCCCTGCAGTAAAAGTGAGAGACTTTCGTACACTTCTTTGTCGGAACTGCGGATCAGTTCACCAATAATTTCATTGCCGCTTGTTCGGGACCAGAAAGCCTTTGGTTTACAGTTATTGTTAAAATAATTAATCACAGACCACGGATTATATATTTCTGTATTTCCGAAGAGATAACCGTCATACCATTCTTTAATTTCTGAAAGTTTTTCTGCCATTCCATAGTAAGCTGCCATATTTGATATATCGTTTACGGTAAAACCGAAATACTCTGAGTACTTGTCATCCAAAATCGTGTTTACAACAAGATTATTTAAACCACTGAATAAACTTTCTTTTGCAATGCGGAGTATTCCAGTCAAAATGCCAAATTCCAGATTCTCATTGTCTTTTAAAGCGGAGGAGAAAAGATTCCGCATAAAACCGACAACTTCATTATAATAATGATATAAGTGTCCTTGCTGGATTGGCGTGTCGTACTCATCAATAATAATAATAACTTTCTGGTTATAATGTGTGGCAAGTAAAGAAGAAAGTTTGCCAAGAGCAAACTGATAATCGGTAGAATCGGCGACATCATTTATGAGATTGTGAATGTATTTTTTGTCGTATTCATTAATTGCTTTGCTTGATAAAAGTTCTATATGGCGAAGAAATTCTTCTTTTAAGGTAAAACACAGACTGCGGTACATATCAGCCCAGTTAGTCTGATGCGCATCTTTAAAAGAAAGAAAAATGACCGGATAAGTCCCCTGAAGCTGCTTGTAAGCATCTCCGCAATCCCAGATTTTTTTATCTGAAAAATATATGGATGTATCTGTGGATGTTTTTTCAAAATAGGTTCGGATCATGTCCATGGTAAGTGTCTTCCCAAAACGGCGCGGTCTTGTGAAAAGATAAACCTTGCTGTGGTCGTCAATTATATCTTTTATGAGAAGCGTCTTGTCGACATAATAGCATTCTTTGGAAACTTCTTTATACGAAGTGATTCCAACCGGACATGGAAGTAATCTGCCGGACAAAGGTGGGTTTTGTTTGTTTCGAAGGATTTCCGGTTTTGTTGTATCAGAAGGGATCAACCAGTATCTTCCTTCTTTGTATGCACCGTTAATAAAACCGGCAGTGCAGAGCTGATTTACCCTCCGGGGAGTAATTCCCCAAAGCTGGGCAATATCTTTTGCCTTCAAAAATTTTTTATCCATTATAATCCCTCCATTGCATATGCAATCATTCTATATTTCCTATAATATGATATTTTCGGGAAATTAACAAGAAATAAAAATATAATTTCCTGAAAACGGGAAATTAATGAGAAATAAAAACATAATTTCCCGAAAAAGGGAAATACAAGAACTAAACAGCCCGTGCAACACTGCTAAATTATAAATGCTGCGTCGTTTATTAGAAGAACTACTATAAAACCTCTGATTTTTCAAAAATTAGTTCTTTTTATAACACTTTATGTAACGCCCTGAATGTTATAGTTAGTATAACAAAAAGGATAAATATGTTTTTTTGCAGCCTTGGCAAAAGTGCAGCGAGATAAACATTAAAATGGAAGGAAGAGGTTTATACAGATGAAAAAGGAAATGATGGAAAACGCTACAGGCGTAAAATTAACCAAAAAAGCCAGCAAAAACGTGATCAGATCATTATCGGTCGGACTGGCAGCAATGATGGCATTATCTACTCCGATTGCAGCATTTGCTGAGGATGCAGATGGACAGAATAGCAGTGAAACAACACCGGAAGAGAGTACAACAACTGTAACAACACAGAAATCTGCAGCAGAACAGGTGGGAGAAGTTCAGAAAGCCGCTGAAGAAACGAGCAAAACAACAGAAGCAGCAAAGGATGCGGTAAATGCAGCAGTTGATACAACAATTGCGGATGACAGTGGCGCAGACCAGACAACAAAAGATGCAGCAGGCGTATTGGATGCTACCGCAAACGGAACATTCGAAGGCGGTACAGATGTGAATGTGGCAGAAGAAATAGTTGACAAAACAATGGATCGCATAAAAGATGCGTCAGATGCCGCAGCAGATACCGACGCAGCTCTTGATAAGGCAGATAAAAAAGCAGATGAGGCAAATACAATTGCGGATGATGCAAAGAAAGAGCAGCAGGAAGCACAAGACGCATTTGATAAAGCACAAGCCGGAATTGATTCTGCAACAGACATTGAGGAGGCGAAGAATGCTTACAATCAGGCAGCTGGTATTGTAGGCGATGCACAGAAAGCGTATGAGACTGCCAAAGCAGCTTATGACAGCAAAGTAGCCGAATACAATACAGCGTTAGACGAGCTTAAGGCGGCACAGGCAGCTTATGATACAGCAGTTGCCGAAGCAAGTACCGAGGCAGCGGCAGCCGCAGCAAATCTTGCAGCAGTTCAGGAGAAAGCGAAGGCTCTTCAGGAGGCAGCAGAGGAAGCAAAAACAGCAATTCCGGAGCTTACCGATGCACAGAAAGCAGCACTTGAGATCATCGCTCTGGAAAAAGAACGTGCAGGGGATACCTCCACAAACTGGAGAAAAGAAGATGAGCTGTTCAAAGTGATCCTTAAGAATTACTACATTCCGGAACTTGCCAAGGGAGAACTTGTTGACTGCAAGTGGACCTGGAATCGGAATGATAACAAAAACTATTGTGAGGTGACTTACAAAGATGTGGCAGGTGACACACAAACCGTATATCTGAACTACAAGCTCAACGATACCCGCGATGATCTTGTTATTTTCGAGAAGGCAGAAGAAGTGGTTTCCTATGATGTGAAGGGCACAGACGGAAGCCTTGCATTCAATATCAATGCAGAGAACTTCCCGGCAGATAAGCTTCAGAATGATCAGGATACCGCAGTTTATGAGAATAACGGAGTGGTATACACAATCGTAAATATAGGTGGACAGTTCTATGTGGTCGACTCAGCTTCTAAGGACGTTGAGGTGAACAATAACTATAACAGTGAACAATATGAAACTTCCGGTGAGAAAAAGACCACCTATTCAGTGGATGAAAATGGCAAACTGGTCAAAACGGTAAAACAAAACGTTTCCGAGATCACATACACGGAAACTAAATTATCTTCTGATAAGACATATGACAATGTCGAGGCAGCAGAAAAGGATCTGGCCGATAAAAAAGCAGCATTGAAAGATGGAGATAAAGATGTCGAGACGTCCATGAGCGCAACAGCGACTGCAGATGTGACCGTAAGCCAGAAAACTACATTTACGACAACTATTGATTTATCGAAAATTGTTGTTGAAATGAAAAAAATCAATAATGATAACGATAAATACGAGAAGAAAAATGCCGAGATTGCAGCAAAGGAACTTTTTGCTAAATTCACCAACAAAGAGGCGTTAGAGAACCTGCTTGGCGGCGATTATAAGATCGAAAGTATTAATACAGATAATGCAAAAGTGAATGCTGTAGATAAGTACAAAAATACTTCCGGCAGATGGGTAGACTGGGGTGCAGATTCTGCTGCTTATAAAAACGTATTTTCAGGCACAATCGTTATTACTTATTCGCAGACAGTGACTGCAAAAGCAAACGCTGTGGAATCCAAGACAAATGCTGTAAATGCAGCAGACAATACGAATCTGGAAGCGTTAAAGGATCAGGCATATGATGCTGCAAAAGCAGATGCAGAAAAACTTCTTGGAGATGCAGTTTCCCAGAATAAGAAGATTAAAGACAACCTGAAAACGGGAGAACTGCATATTAACGGTTATGAAGGCTGGAATGGAAAACATAACTCCAACGTAGCAATCAAAATCCATTATGCCGATGACACATTCACAGAGGGAAAGAAGACAACGGATCAGGCAGTTGTTGACGAGAAGAACAGCTCCACAACCTTATCCGTTTCCTACACCGGAACTTATCAGCAGAAAAATTCCAAAGATCTTGGTGCGCAGACCGTGGAAACACAGAAATACAATCAGACTGCCAAGGCAGAGGAAAAAACAGCTTATACAAGCAACAAATATTATGATGAATATAAGAAAACAGGAGAAATCAATGAAGGAATCTGGCTCACCGGAAAAGATGATAATCGTTTCCCGGGACATGAAAGCTTAAAGAGCTTCTATGATTTCAAAGATGCAGCATTAAAAGCGGAGGCTGAAAGAGCAGAGAAAGTAGCAAAAGCGGATGCGATCATTGACGCAGCAAAGAATGCGGTGGAAAAAGTTGATAAAGCAAAAGCAGATGCCGAAAGCCTAAAGGATCAGCTTACAGCACTTCTTGCAAGCCAGAACTACACAGCAGATCAGGTAAAAGAGTTAGAGGGACAGATCAGCGCGGCAGAGACAAAATTAAAAGAGGCAGAGGAACTGGCAAAAGACCTGACAGATAAGTTAGGAATTGCAGGAGAAACACTGGCTGATAAGATCGCAGAACTCACCCCTGCACCGGCTCCGGGCGAAGGCGGTTCCACAACGACACCGGGTGGCACAACTACCCCATCCGGCACTGAAACGACACCGGGCGGCACAACTACCCCATCCGGCACTGAGACGACACCGGGCGGCGCAGCCACAACCCCAGCAGGAACTGTAACTACAGCAGCGGCTCCGGCAAGTACAGTCACAACCGTTACAACAGCCACAGCAGCTGCAGCACCGGTTGAGATCGCAGAGACGCCGGTAGCGCTTGCAGCAGCTGCAACACCGGCGGCAGCAACGAGAACAGCAGCGGTTGCAAATGCAAATGCCGCAGCTGATGCTGATACAGATGCGGACGCTGACACAGATGTGACAATTGCAGACGAGGAGACACCTCTTGCAGCGAACGGAGCACAGGAGAGCACGACAATTGCCGATGAGGAAACTCCACTTGCAGCAGAGGCTGGCGCAGTGGAAAACAAACAGCAGGAGAAAATGTCCTGGTGGTGGTTACTCATCATTGCACTTCTTGGTGTAACCGGCGAGGAAATGTACCGCAGAAATAAAAAGAAAAAAGCAGAAGCAGCTCAGAAAGATGAGAAATAAATTTTAACAGTAAGGCGCATCCAAAAGGTGCGCCTTTTCTAAAACATCCATTGCAAAAAAATAAAATACGGAGTATTCTGAAAACAGGAAAAACATGATCCGTAATTTGTATACAAGGAAACAAAATCTATGAAAAAAAAGAAAACACTCATAATTTGCATGCTTCTTGGCATAATGCTCCTGACTTCCTGCGGAAAAACAGATCATCAGGATCAGGCGCCAGTCGCCACGGAGCAGACATCCGGAGACAGCCGGCAAACGACAGAAGAACCTGCGGAAACCGTCGGCGGATCGGAAGAGTCAACGGAAGCAGCCGGGACAGCCCAAGCGGCAGCAGAAGCCGTGGAAAGCACAGAATCTTCTGAATATGCAGAACGTAAAAGCATCATCATCACAGCCACAAACGAGTGCGGCATCGACATTGGGATGTTTTCTGTGATCGATCCGATCAGCGGCGAACAATACAATATCAGTGCGATCGCAGATGGACAGTCTGTTTCCATGCCGGTAGAGTGGCCGGTGGAGATCACAGATTTTCAGTGGGCACTTTATAATCAGAACGGCGAACTCTGCGTTGAGGCGACCACGGATATCAGTCAGGCGGAGAGCGGAGTGACATTGCTTCTCACCGGAGACGGAACTCTGGATGATGTACAGGAGATCTTTGAATAATGCAGACGATCTGATACAGACAATTCTGCCTGTACAGGGCAGTCAGGACAGAAATGATAAAAACAGGGGGTACTCATGGAAGAAAGAAGAGAAATATCGAGGGTAGAATACAAGACAAATGGTGTTGTCGTAATCTGCGATACACAGGAAAAAATTTACGTGGACGTGAAAGACATCAGTCCGTTAGGCATGGGAATCTGTGTGCCGGAGGGGCATGAAGGCCTTCTCGGAAAACAGGTGATCGTTGTGGCAGAAACACTGATCATGTATGCGGAGGTTTCCCGCGAAGAAAAGCAGGAAGACGGCTCCACATTCATTGGTGTGCATGCGATAAAATTTACAGATGATGTTCTGCAGTATCTGTTTTCACACATTGGCTGATGAAACTAATCTTCTAAGCTCGCAGTTCCCGAGCAGCTGATCCCAGAAATGTTCAAGAGGAATCTCTTCATACTGGCAGATCAGGCTGCAGTCTAAGGCTCCATGGGCGACGATCAGTACATTTTTTCCGGAAACAACTTCCGGCGTTAAAACATCATGGATAAAAGAGCCGCTGCGGGCATACAAATGCTCAAGACTTTCCGCACCATCTACAGCATGATAATGGACAGGATCATGGAACAACGTATATACCGGACATTCCGGTTTCTGTGTGACATGTTCTGTTCCTTCATACATGCCAAATCCCATCTCGCGGAGACGGTCGTCCGTCAGGATCGGCGTGCCGCTCCCTTCCAGAAAAATTTCAGCAGTCTCCTGCGCACGCTGTAAGGGAGAACAATAGCAGATATCAAATCGCAGATCCCCATACTTTTTCCGCGCGTCTCTCGCCATCTGGCGGCCTTCTTCATTTAAAGGAATATCTTCGCTTCCCTGCAGGCGGTGGACTGCATTCCAGTCAGTTTTTCCGTGTCTCATGATATATAACATAATAAACAATATCCTTTCTTCTTATAATAGTAAAAATCATAAACGCATTGCGGGCTAAATTCCCGGTGCGATTGAATTATATCCTATATTTTGTTAAAATGAAACCCTGATCAGAAAACAGCACCGGCACAACGCAGGAAATTGCATGACAGCTATTAATTTTACAGGAAAACTACCGATATATGAGTTAGAAAAATAAGCGTTCCGGCATTTACAGAGATCCGGACCGCAACCATGGAAGAACACAGGCTTATGCACACGGAGGTGTAGAACAATGGCAATAGAGGCTATGAAAGGGGCAGGAATGTCCTACGCGGGAAGTTCATCCGCATCAGATGTAAAAGCAGAGAGTCAGGCAAAAGTGGAAACTGCATCCAACGCAGCAGCTTCTGACGATCTCATGAAGAAAACCATTCAGATCGACACGAAAGAGACTGACAAAAACGGCAAAGACGGAAACCGGGATGACAGTCAGGCAAAGCAGACGATCTCCGAGAATTCCCAGATCAGGAAAGCAGTTGACGAGATCAATAAGAAGGCGCACAATTCCGAGGCAGTCTTCGGAATCCATGAAGCAACCAACCGTGTCACCATCAAGATCGTTGACAAAGACACGAAGAAAGTCCTGAAAGAATATCCGCCGGAGAAAACTCTGGACATGATCGCAAAAGTCTGGGAGATGGCAGGATTATTAGTGGATAAGAAACTGTAGATCACTGTCCAAAAGACAGGAACAGCAATAGACAAGTGACAGATGCAAACAGAAAATGATATAAATAAGTTACAAAACTGAAAGGAGCAGGATTATGCCAATCAGAATCACAGGTTTGAACTCAGGATTAGATACCGAAGCGATTATCTCTGCATTAGTATCTTCTTACAGTTACAAGACCAATAAATACAAAAAAGCACAGACCAAGCTCTCTTGGAAACAGGACGCATGGAAGACTTTAAACACAAAAGTTTACAGCTTCTATACAAGCTTGGACAGTCTGCGTTTCTCTAAAAACTACAATTTGAAATCAACCAAAGTATCTGATTCCACAAAAGCGACGGTTACAGCCAGCAGCTCTGCACCAAACGGTACCCAGAAGCTCAACATCCTTAAGGTAGCACAGGCAGGATACTTGACCGGTGGTAAATTAGATGACAGCACTACGACCGGAACCACACTCGCTGAGTTGGGCTACACAGGCGGAAACGGTACGATCACCTTGACAAAAGGTGATGGCACAAAGAAGACTATCGAAGTCAGCCAGGGCACTACGGTCAACAGCTTTATCAATTCTTTGAAAGAAGCCGGCGTGAATGCAAGCTATGATGATATCAACAAACGTATCTTCGTGAGCTCCAAAGATACCGGTAAGGACAATGACTTTACATTGACCGGTGGCAATGTGGATGGGGCGAATGCGTTGACGAAACTGGGATTGAATGTAAAATCAGATGCAACAGACGCAACCTATAAAACCTACATGCAGTATTATGGTGATGGAACGCAGTCAGGTATCACAGCAAAAGTAAATGAAGCGATCAAAGCCTATCAGGATGCCCAGACCGCATATAAGACAGCTGATGCCAAGAACAGCAACATAAGCGCAGGCTATGGTTATGCATCTGCGTATGCGGCAATGAAAGATGCATTTGCAAAGAGCGGATTAAGTGAGGCAGAGCAGGATCAGATGGTGAAGCTGGTGCAGATGTCCGCAACGGATCGCGCACAGTCTGTCATGGACAGCAATGGCAATATTTATAAGACTGAAAAGACAAATGATGATGGAAGCGTCATTTATTCTTATACAGATGCAAGTGGGAATAAAAGCTACATCCAGAGTGAGACAACTGATTCTGCAACAAAATACTATACTGCTACAGCAAGTGAAGTAAAATACAACAAGATCACTGCATCAGATGGCAATGAGTACAGTGAAGATGAAAACGGACTTTATGTAGATAAAGACGGAAAAAAATATTTTGTGGATGGCAGCAATTTAGTTGAGACGACCGGAACAAAAGTCAGCGGCGGCTGGGAAAAGACAGCTGATGGGAAAACGGTCGCTTTTGAAGCCAGCAAAAAAGAAGAGGCGACAAAGACCGTTTATACAAAGGGCTCTAACGAGTTGAGCAACGCAAAATCTGGAACGACCGCTTATACAGATCTGGCAAAAAAGGCACAGGATGAAATGAAATTGTCAGACGAAGATATGAGTTCATATCTCTCTACATTGGCAACGAATGTCGGCACAGTGAATACTTATGAAAATACTGCTGATACCACTTTAGAGGATAGTAATGAGTATTCCAGAAAGAGCATTATCGATAAAGTACATAAGGCTTATACCGATAATGCGGCACAGGGCGTAACAGACCTTACCAATACATTTGCCGCTGCTATCGCTACCAACAAAACGACAATGAATACCAGCCAGAAGACCATGGATAATAATCAGGTGCTCGCTGATATTGCCGCAATGGAAGACGGTACAGAAAAAGATGCTGCGCTTGCCTCATTTGTAAAACAGGTACAGTCAGCACACGACATTGCAAATAACACAAGTATTGAATACAATACAGATGCCAAGAAAATCGATGGCTGTGATGCAGAGATTACATTAAATGGTATCCAATATACAGGAAGTACCAACAACTTTTCTGTCAATGGATTAAACATTACGGCACAGGTTGTAACTGGTGATGGAGATGCGAATGCGATCAGTATCACAACATCTACTGACACGCAGGGAATCTATGATAAGATCAAGGACTTCCTGTCACAGTACAACAGCCTGATCAATGAGATCACATCCCTGTACAATGCAGATTCTGCAAAAGGTTATGAGCCGCTGACAGATGATGAAAAAGATGCAATGTCTGATACAGAAGTAGAAAAGTGGGAGCAGAAGATCAAAGATTCTTTGCTGAGACGTGACGATAATCTGGAAAGCCTTATGAGCGCCATGACTTCTGCAATGAGCGGTGCGGTTGAGGTAAACGGCAAGAAAATGTATTTGTCCAATTTTGGAATCAAAACATTAGGATATCTGAATGCACCAAAGAATCAGCAGAATGCATATCATATTGATGGCGATGAAGATGATGCTAATTCTTCCGGTAATGCAGATAAGCTGATGACTGCAATTACCAGCGACCCGGATACAGTGATCGATTTCATGCAGGGACTGACGTCTAATCTTTACAATTCGGTTCATAAGAAAATGCAGACATCATCATTAAGCAGTATTTATACAGTTTATAATGATAAAGAGATGGCATCAGAGTATAGCGATTATACAGATTTGATCAAGAAATGGGAAGAAAAATTACAGGACAAAGAAGATTATTATTATAAAAAATTCTCTTCTATGGAGACGGCACTTTCTAAACTGAACAGCCAGACATCATCGTTAAGTGGTTTATTTGGCGGTTGATGAGTAAGTGAACTTGTACTAAAGATGATTGCAAAACAAATACATTGAACAGTAAAATACAAAGCAGAGCGGATATATTATCTGCTCTGCTTAATATGACAAAACCAGGAGGGTACTATGTTAGCAAATCAGGGATACGCAGCTTACGCTAACAATAAAATTATGACAGCATCACCAGCGGAGCTGACATTGATGCTGTATGAGGGAGCAATCAAATTTGCAAACCTTGCAATTGTGGGAATTGAAGAAAAAGATATTATGAAGGCTCACACTAACATCATGAAAGTAGAGCACATTATAGAAGAATTCCAGTCAACCTTAGATCATAAATATCCGGTTGCAAAAGATTTCGATGAGGTTTATTCCTATTTAATGATCCGACTTCGTGAAGCAAATATGAAGAAAGACAAAGAAATCATGGAAGAAGTTTTAAAGCATCTTCGTACCATGCGTGATACGTGGAAAGAAGTCATGCGTACCGCAAGAGCAAAATAAGATAAAATAATGGAGAATGGTGCTATGGCAGAAAACCAGTACATTGCAATTATGCTACAAAGTCTTCAGAAAAAAGAGAAGGTTTTAAACAGCATCATACAGATCAACAAACGTCAGAAAGAAGAACTGGAGAATCCATCTTTAGATCCAGACGACTTTGATAAGACAGTAGAAGAAAAATCAAAACTCATAGAACAGCTAGAGCTGTTGGATAATGGCTTTGAAAAGCTTTATGAAAAAGTACGTGAGGAACTGCAGACGAATAAAGAACTCTATAAGGATGAAATTCTTAAAATGCAGGGCTGTATACGCACGTTAACAGACAGAAGCATGGAAATTCAGACACAGGAAGCCAGAAATAAGCAATTGATGGAGCAGAAGTTCGCAAGTGTGAAGAAACAGGTAAGAGAAATCCGTTCCAGCCAGAAAGTTGTGAATCAATACTACAAGAATATGATGAAGAAGGGCTATGTGGAACCGCATTTTCTTGACAATAAAAAATAATTGATAGAAAAAAAGAAAAAAATCTTTTTTTACTATAAAGTATTGGAGGGAATCTCCGATATATAAGTCAAGTAAAGAAAATTACTTGCAGGTGAAAGTTCAAGCAGAGCGTACGGCTGGGAGGATGGAAACCTAATATAACAAAACAAGTACATAAAGTACAGATGCAGCATGGACGCTGCATTACATTCAAGGAGGAAAAAATAATGGTAGTACAGCACAATCTTACAGCGATGAACGCTAACAGACAGTTAGGAATCACAACAGGACAGCAGGCAAAATCTTCAGAGAAATTATCTTCTGGTTACAGAATTAACCGTGCAGCAGATGATGCAGCAGGTTTAACAATTTCTGAGAAAATGAGAAGCCAGATCAGAGGACTTAACAAAGCTTCTGATAACGCACAGGATGGTATCTCTCTTATCCAGACAGCAGAAGGTGCTTTGAACGAAGCTCATTCTATCTTACAGCGTATGAATGAATTAGCTACACAGGCAGCTAACGATACAAATACAACATCTGATAGAACAGCTATCCAGTCTGAAATTGATGCCCTTACATCTGAAATTGACCGTATTTCATCTACAACACAGTTCAATACACAGAACTTACTTGATGGTAAATTTAGTGCTAAGAATCTTCAGGTTGGCGCATTGAATGGACAGAAGATTTCTATCACAATCAAAGCGATGAGTGCAACAGGACTTGGTATTACTGCTGGTACTAACAACAAAGTTGATACATTTGCGGATGCAGGAAAAGCAATGAGTACTTTCCAGAAAGCTATTTCAAAAGTTTCTTCACAGCGTTCTTCACTTGGCGCATTACAGAACAGATTAGAGCATACAGTTGCTAACTTAGACAACGTTGCTGAGAATACCCAGTCAGCAGAGTCTCGTATCCGTGATACAGATATGGCTGAAGAGATGGTTGAATACAGCAAGAATAACATCCTTGCTCAGGCAGGACAGTCTATGCTTGCTCAGGCTAACCAGTCTACACAGGGAGTTCTCTCCTTATTACAGTAATCATAACTGTAGAATTACAAATAGGATCGGCATAGCCGGTCCTATTTTTTTGACAATCATGGAGGTAAAATGAGCAAGACAAGTGAAATAGCAAATACATTACAGATTGTAGAAAAAATGTTCATGCAATTACGTCAAGTAACAGATGATGCATGGGACTATGTGAATAAACATATACAAGAGTTGGTTTGCAGAATGACAGAAATGGTAAACTGGACACAGCAGCAAATAAAGGAAGGTAGGGAATTTCCAATAGATATTTTGCTGCAACAGTTGCAGAATCTGGATGAAGCATATACACAGAAAGATGAAGTGCTATTAGCAGATACCTTAGAGTATGAGATAAGCAATGCATTGCAGATATATTTGGAGCAGGGAGAAGAATAGTATGGGATTTTGTGGAAATGCAAGAAGAACAGTAGCTGGCATGACAGATCGGCTTACGGCAATGTCTGTTGATAGGGTAGAGCAAATATATAGTAGTAAAACCAGCTCATGTCAGATAATGGAAGCAGATACAGAACAAGGCAGGATACTTGCAGTAGAAAAAAATAAAAGATTTTTTCCTCTAAATAGTTGTTATGATGCAAAAAAAGCGAGCAAAGAATGGGCAGAACAGTTTGACAGGGAGGATATTAATGATAATAGCACCATTATTGTATATGGTTTATCAGATGGAAGAAGTATATTGGAATTATGCCGGAAAAGGTCAAATTGCAGAGTGATTATATATGAACCATGTCAGGAGATTTTCTGGAAGGCAATGGAGTATGAGGAAGTTGCACAAATTGCAGAAAATGAAAACGTGTGTCTGATTGTAAAAGGAATATGTGAAGAATATTTCTTTCATGCACTACAGTCTGTATTAGACTATTCTAATTTTCAATTGGTCGTACAGGCGGTTTTGCCGAATTATTTACAGATTTTCCGAGAAGAATATCAGGAAATGATAGACGTATATAGGAGCGTGGTAGAGCTAATCATATTCACAAGAAATACAATGATTTTAAGAGGTGTTGAGATTCAGCACAATGCGTATGGATTAGCCAGAGACATGATTGAATCAAATTCAATTGTGCAGCTGACAGATATTATAAATAGGAAAATGATGAAGGATATTCCTGCAATCCTAGTGGCAGCAGGACCTTCTTTAGATAAAAATGTAGAGGAACTAAAAAATGCTAAGGGAAAAGCTTTCTTAATGGTTGTTGATACAGCTTTGAATACGGTACTGGAACATGGCATTATTCCAGATATGACAATTAGTGTTGATTCGAGGAAACCATTAACTTTATTTAAGCATAAAGAATATGAAAATATTCCGATTGCTTTATCAATGAATTCCAATAAAGAGGTTGTTAAGAAGAATCATGCAAAACATTTTTATGAGATAGATGAACAGAGCTATTTAAAGAAAATAATAGAAAATTCGGGTAAGGAGGCAGTACAGCTTCCTTCAGGAGGTTCAGTAGCAAACAATGCATTGTCGTTATTGTATGAGATGGGATTTGAGATAATGATTCTGGTTGGACAGGATCTTGCTTATCCGGGCGGAGTCGAGCATGCAGAAGCTGCTTATGGTAAGGGGAATGATAAGGTTGATGTAAAGAAAAAGAATTATATTGAGGTAGAAGACAATTACGGAAATATGGTCTTGACTGAGGCGAATATGAATATTTACCGTAAATGGATAGAAAATTATATTGCGGCCTATGATAATTTAAAAGTGGTTAATGCGACAGAAGGTGGGGCTAAGATTGCTGGAACAGAGTTTATGAAATTATCAGAAGCCATAGAACAGTATTGCAAGAAAGATTTTGATGCAAAAGAGATTCTTGATTGTGAACCATATTTTACAGAGGAGGAACGAAACCAATTTATTGAGGAAGTCAGAAATATACCAAAACAGATAGAAAAATTGGAAAATCTGGTAAAAGAGACACAAAAGCTTTATAGAAAAGTAGATAGTTTGAATGGAAAGGGAAAGACCAATTCCATGCAAATGAGAAAAGCAATGGATGAGATTGCATCATGCAATGAAAAGATAGATGAATCTGTTGTGACCGCTATGCTGCAGGCATATATTGCAAAAACAGATTATGAGATACAGGGTGAAGTATTAAAATACAATGAGAATGATTCGGCATTAAAACTGGTAAATGATTTTGTAGAACAGGGACAAAAACTGTTAACAGCATATCAGGATGCAATACAGCAGCTAAGAGAAGATTTGCCGTTGATTATGGAAGACTTTGAATAAAAATACACCTTCAGAAAGACTGAAGGTGTAAAAGGTCAATGCGAAAAAGCAGTCTGGATCAATTCATGACATCGGATGAAATAAGTATGGTGTTCTTTAATATATTCATAACCACTATGTGCAATATCCTTTGCTATATTAGGGTGTGTGAGGTAATAGGCAGTTTTATCAAGGAGATCTTCTTCACTGGTATAAATATCAAGATGTTCTCCAGGGGTTAAATGCAGCAGCAAATCATTTTGATAATTTGTGAGTAGAAATCCCTCGCATCCAAGCACATCCCATACCCGGAGAGATACACCATTTCGTATTGGGCGAGATGTCAGGTTCAGATTAATCTGACTCTGATGAAAGATGATAGGCATTTCCATAATGGTGTTTGCACCTTCATGTACATGGATAGAAGGTAAATCTTTGGTGTCGCTAAAGGTATAAAGGTCTACATCATAAAGAGAAGACAGCATTTTTAGAAGATGTGTTCTCTCTAAGACCGTGATATTTGTTCCGATATAATATTGACTGATAAGAGCTTTGTAATCAGCATACGATTTTTCGGGAAAGATATATTTCTTTTCCATATTTCTATTAAAATATCCAACGATATCTGACGTGATCATTTCGTCAATCAGATAAGAGCCATATATTTTTTGTTGAATATTCATCAAAGAATCAAGATATCCCTTCATATAGTCAGAATCGTGCTTCAGATAAATATAGGGATTCTTCTCACTGTAAAGAGAACCGATAAATGAAATCTTGTGGGTAAATTTGGCTAAATCATTTATAGTTGCATTCTGGATATAATGTTGTTTATCTTCTGCATCACAGGCAAGTGGCAGGTAGAAAATACATTCTGGATTATATTTTCCAAAATCGGCTAAGAGTGCAGAGTCAAACAGGAAGATTCTGTTCCATGGATTCGAAATGCTTTTGGAAAAGAGCTCTAAAACAGGACTGTCTACAATCCAGCAGACATATCGAATGTGGTAAATGTTACATACCTCAGATATAATCGGATAAAAGTTAATGCTAAAGACAAAATCATAAGAATGTCTGTCAAGTTCATTCTGAATAAGGGACAGGGTTTCTTTTGGAGTTACGTCTTTGCGAAAAATCTCTGTGTCAATGGTAGTAACTTGATGTCCAAGTTCTTCAAAAGCTTTTATGATGTCACGTTCACAAATACTATTATAGCGATAAAATAAAATATGCATGGAGTACCTCTTTTGTTTGTGGAATTATTTTATGATTCATATTATAATCAAGAGAGAAAAAAATGTAAAATAGATATTAAAACAGTGAGGCAGGAAGATGGACAGGATCAAAGTATTATTAAGTATATAGAGGAAACAAAATGGCTGAGATAAGTATAATTATTGCGTGTTATAATGTTGAAAAATATCTGATGAGATGTTTTGAATCGTTAGAGAAGCAGACAATCGGTATGGAGAATATGGAACTCATATTTGTGGATGATGCATCCACAGATCACACATGGGATATGATACAGACAATAGAAAATCAGTACCCACAGAATGTGGTTGCGATTCACTGTGATGAGAATGGGCGTCAGGGAAAGGCACGCAATATTGGAATGTCATATGCTACTGCAGATTATATAGGATTTGTGGATTCGGACGACTGGGTGGAAGCGAATATGTATGAGATATTGTTGGATGAAATAAAAAGAAGTAACCGGGATATCGTATATTGTAAATTCTTCCGTGATAATGGAACAGAAGAAAAAGTACATCAACTGGATGGAACAGTGGCATATCTGTTGGTTGACAGTGATGAAAAACGAAAGGAATTTATCTGTTCAAATTGTCTTGGGTATGGAGTGTGGGATAAAAT
>ERZ1026884.881-NODE-881-length-18068-cov-16.188197_pt1 | contig 18068 bp, 16 predicted proteins | sample MGYA00380172_ERZ1026884 | MGnify/ENA primary metagenome ERZ1026884 (study PRJEB33269, sample SAMEA4719808) | human gut metagenome | biome: human-associated habitat; feature: organic feature; material: feces | place: Cameroon | collected 2013-10 ... | reverse complement strand
GCTGTTCTCTTGATCAGCATCTTCAATTGGTTGCCGCTGAGCGTCCATGCCTCAGAGATAGCAATATCTATGTCTTCTGAGAATCTACTACCGATACCATATGCTTTTGTAAGACTTGTTCCTCCTTTGAAAATGGCACGGTTATCCTTGTCGTTCGCAGCCATCAAAGACAACGATCGACAAATCCAATAGTCTTTCTCTATAAAGATACTCTTAATGCCGAGTCCTCCATCTTCTACAGGTTGCGATGCTGCTTGCAATGCATCAGAGAACAAATCCCTGTTTTCATGTAATCTCATATGATGTTCCAGTTTTTTTTGTTTGATAATACTTTGTCGGAGACTGGCAACTTGTAGCTGGTCACTCCATTCAATGTTTTACTGATGGTTTCCGTTTCAAGCCCCATGTTCTCGTAGATGGCTCCAAGCAAAGCTCTTACATAAGATGTGTATGCCAAGGATAGTTCTGCCAATTCTTGCTTCTGTTCCATTGAAAGAGCATTGATTGCTTTGCAAATATTCGTCACACATTCATCTGGTGAAGTGGCAGGAATGTCCTTTATAAGGCGCAGAGCATCCAATATTCTAAGTAGTGGAATATTGCTTGATGTTATGGCGTTCTCTTGTAACAAGAAAGATATTTTCACGCCATTCCTTGTGATAGGTCTCCGATATTTATTTGTGCCGACAAGGATGGATGAGCTTATCTGTGTAGTCAACCCCAGGGATGCAAATGCGGCAGTTCCGGTAATGTATCCTACAATCTTGCCATTTTGCTCCAGAAAGTCTTTTACAAGTTCAGAATCTGCAGGTTTCAGATTTCCAAAAATGGTCTTCTTCGGAATATAGTATTTTCCCTTTGCTATCTTTTGCAGTTCGCCTTGGTGCACAAGACGGTTGAGAGCTTTGGCAAGTGCCGGCTGATACCGCATCTCCACCCCAAAATCTCTTGTTGTCAATACGACCCCTGCAGGGGTCGATGACAATTTTTCCTTTATCAGACTTGCTATAACCATGTTTATCTCCTATTTTCGAGTGCAAAGTTAATAAAAGTCTTGTTTCTTACGCAATAAACTTGACTTTTATATATTTCTTTAACTATTTTCATGCTATAATCCATTCCATATCCTTTCATCCTCCCTTGTTTTTCCATAGCAAATTTAGTCCACATTGCAGCAGCCTTTGGTGAAAAACTAAAATGATTAAACCTATTCCCCTTACGCATATTTGTGCAAATTACACTTATAATCATGTGTTGTATGATGTGTGCGCGCAAACAGATTGCATAAGCGTGCAAACGTTTGCACAAAGAAATGTAACCTTTTTGAAACTTTTTCTTGCTTCGTATTGGATTTTCTCTTAAATTTGCAGTCGAAAAAAGATACCAACTAGCAAACGAAGGCTAAGTTTAAAATAAACGAAACCAAATATAAAAGTAAAGATATGATGAAGCAAACATTCATAAAATCAGCAATGTTGCTGCTGCTGATCCTTTCAACGGCAACGACGCGAGCGCAGGAGGTCGCTCTGAAGACCAACTTACTGGGATGGGCTTCCACATCTGCCAACGCCGGCATAGAAATCGGCACGGGCAAGAAAACAACCTTCCAACTCTTCGGAACCCTGAACCCCTGGAAGTTCTCGGGCGACAAGAAGATGAGATTCTGGAATGTTATGCCGGAATACAGATGGTACACCTGCCAGAAGTTTGGAGGCCATTTCTTCGGAATCCATGCCTTAGGCGGTGAATACAACATTAAAAACATTGACATGCCCTTCGGCATCCTGCCGAAAACTCTGGAGGGCAGGCACTATGAAGGCTGGTATGTAGGTGGAGGCCTTACCTACGGCTATCAGTGGTTGCTTAATAAGCACCTCAATTTCGAAGGGTCTATCGGTTTGGGATATGCCTACAGTCCTTACAAGCTTTACGGACGATGCGAAAAATGTCTCGACAAAGACCACCGCAACTATGTGGGCCCTACAAAAGCCGCACTATCTCTCATATACGTGTTCTAAGAATATAATTTAAATTGTTGTTTTAACTGACAATATAAACACGTAATAACTAGAAAGAATTCAAAAATATTTAGGGAAATCATAATATGGATAAAATGAAGCTTTATGCGGTCATTTCGCCCCTCTGCATACTCTTTTCTCAGGGCATCATGCCTGCTCAGGCTCAGCAACTGGCAGGGGGCAAGATTCTGGTAGACAGCGTCTTGGCACGCAAGAACGGCAACCAGATGGATGTTGCCTTCCGTATGAATCTGAACGATTTGAAGATGAAATCAGAGCAGCAGCTTGTTTTCACACCGGTAATGGTGGGAGCTGATTCCATTGCTCTCAACCCTATCATCATTCAGGGAAGAAACCAGGCTGTAAGATACCGCCGACTTGCCGACAGCAAGAAGAATCCGGAGGCACAGGTTGTTACCCGCAAGAACAAAACCAGTCAGCAGGTTTACTTCGCCCAGTCTGTTCCTTATCAGAAATGGATGAAGAAGTTCAAACTCTCGGTGAAAGAAGATCTCTGCGGATGCGGCAACCTGATAGAACAGGACGATACGCCGATTGTGGATATCGACCGTACGCCGAAGATTACAAAGGATTTCTTCGTGCAGCCGAAGGCGGAAGCCAAGAAGGTGAGAGCCGAAAAGGGTGAAGCTTATCTCAGCTTTGTGGTCAACAAGAGTAATATTCTTGCCGACTTCCGTGAGAATGCTACAGAGCTGAAGAAGATTACTTCCACCATCGACCTGGTAAAGAACGATAAGAATGTTGAAATCACCGATATTGATATCCACGGTTTTGCTTCGCCTGATGGGTCGTATGCCAACAACAAGCGCCTTGCCAACGAGCGTGCAGCTGCCCTCCGCAACTATGTGTGCAGTCTCTACACCTTAAACAGCAAGCTCTTTACCTATCAGGCTACACCGGAAGACTGGGAAGGATTCAAGAAGAAGATCCAGGCAAGTCATCTGGCTGATAAGGAAGCGATACTCGAGATAGCTAACTCTTCGCTGGCTCCTGATGCTAAGGACCAGAAGATCAGAAAGCTCCATCCGGCAAGTTACCGCTACATCCTGGATCAAATCTATCCTCGTCTCCGTCATAGCGACTATACGGTAACCTACACGGTTCGTCCGTTCAGCCTCGAAGAAGCAAAGGAGATATTGAAGACCAAGCCTCAGCAGCTTTCTCTGCAGGAGATGTTCCTGGTGGCACAGACTTACGAGCCGGGTTCGCCAGAGTTTAACGAGGTATTCGACATCGCCGTCCGCCTCTTCCCTGATGATGAGACAGCCAATCTCAATGCCGCCTGCACCGATTTGCAGAAAGGTGATCTTACTTCTGCCGAAAAGCATCTTGCCAAGGCAGGCAACTCGAAAGAGGCAGAGCGTGTAAGAGATGTCTTCAAGCAGATAAAGGAATTGGAATAATAGAAAATTAGAGAATAACAATTATACACAAGCTTAACTTTCAAAGATTATGAAGATTAAACATTTATTTGGCTTGGCTGTCATCGCAGCTATGACAGCAAGCTGTTCAAGCAATGAGGACCTGGGAACCGCAGGTCCAGGTACTGGTACTAATGAAGCTGGTGTTGGTTATGCAACTTTCACCATCAACTTGCCTACAACAAGTGGTACACGTGCTGTGGACGGTTCCAAAAACGACCAGTTTGATGAAGGTACACCTTCTGAGTATGCTGTAAACGATGCTACACTCGTTATCTTTGAGAAGGCAGGAGAATCTGAAAACGAGTACAAGTATGTTGAAGCTGTATCACTCGGTAATTTGGAGCCTTGGAAAAAAGACAATGAAAGTACCAATGGTATTACAACAGAAGCAACCATCACAGCAGAGCTTAACAGTGCAAAAGTAGTTGAGAATGTTGATAAATACTATGCATTGGTCATTCTTAATAATGAGGTAGGAAAAGATAAGAAGATTGCCCTTCCTTCAGGTCCCACTACATATGGAGCTTGGAATGTTGCATCAAATGCAACAGCAAAAAACCTTGTAAATAATAAAGATGGTTTCTATATGGCTAATGCTCCTCGATTTACTGACGATGATGTTGAGCCAACAACCCTCGTACCAATAAAAGGTATCTATAGAACAAAAGAAGAGGCACATAGTAAACCTGCAACAACGGTTCACGTAGAACGCGGTTTGGCAAAGGTTACTGTAGGACCAAACAGTACAGGCGAGAATAATTATTTTGCAAAAGATGGTGCAAATGCAACCGGATCAAATTATAAAGGCGACAAGGTAGAAATCACAGGTTGGGCATTGGATGTTACTAACAATTATTCATTCCCTGTACATGTAACTTCTGGTTTGAAGGCTGGTACAACTATCGGCGAAGGACAAAAAGTTACAGGTTACGCAGATATTTGGAAGAATGAAGCAGCTAAAGCAGGTACAAAAGCAGCAACAAAACGCTTCGTAAGTCAGCTTACTTCTGAAGGTGCTTTCAAGCGTGTATATTGGGGTATCGACCCTAACTACAGCATGGGCTTAACAGAATTAGACAAATGTAAGGAACAATTTACTTTAGTAAAGGCTGATGGTACAGATGTAACTTGGAAGAGTTCAACAGATCCTCTGTATTGCTTGGAGAACACCTTCGACATTTACAACATGAAGCAAGGTCAGACTACCCGTGTCCTTCTTAAGGCAACTTATACTCCAAGTGCTGTTGTACCAGAGACAGATAAGACCTTCTTTATGATTGGTAACAGTTCTGACATTTGGACAACGACAACTCTTAAAGCTCAAATTGCCAGTAAAGCAAAAGAGGCTCTGAGTCTTACTACCGACCCTACTGTAGTACTAAAAGAAAATTTGTTGAAAGGAGGTACACATTTCTTAACTACAGAAAATGTATCAATTAAGGACGGAGAAACAGAAAAGGTTGATGCTGACTTAGTCGCTACGCTCAATAACAAACTCGGCCTTGACAAGACTAAAGGTGTAGGTATCAAGACCTACAAGAATGGTGAGAGCTATTATATTGCCCGTATCAAGCACTTCGGAGACGACTTGACGCCTTGGGTAGCAGGTAATGATAATTATGGTGATAATAACCTGAGTTGGCTCGGCCGTTACGGTGTGCTCCGCAACAACTGGTACGACCTCACTATCGAAAAAATTAGCGGTCCTGGTTATCCTGACGTTCCAGAGGTTAAGCCTAAGTCCCCAGACGATGAGGATACCAAGTACATCAACGTCAGCGTTAAGATCCTCGATTGGGCTAAGCGTTCTCAGAAGGTCAATTTGTAATCCCTTACACATTATTATATAGCTCAGCCGCTCTAGCGCTAAGGAGCGGCTGGCTATCTTGGAAGAATAAAAACAATTTATACACTTTTACTTTTTCATAAAACAGATAAGCATCATGGCAAACAAGAAGTTTAACAGTTGGATCAAGAATATATGCATGGGATGGGGCTTCATCATGGCCGGCAGCCTGCTAGCAAGCTGCAACGACTTGATGCACGACGACCTGCCTCCTTGTGACATGGGTGTTGACTTGCAGTTTAAGTACGACTACAACGTGCAGCGTGCCGACATGTTCAAAGATCATGTGGGCGGCCTCAGCGTATTCGTATACGACGAGCAGGGCAACTTCATTGCTCGCCATGATGCCTATAACGATGCGACATCACAGCCGCTCAAGGACCCTAACTATGCCATGCGAATCAATCTAGAACCGGGAAAATACCGCTTCGCAACCTTCGCCTTCCAAAAGAAATACGAAGATGCACTCGCGCAGCCAGGTGCCAAATTCCAGATAGCTCTGCCACAGCAGGGTGACAACATCACCGCCCTCCATGCCCGACTGGACCGCGAACAGGGCAAGGTGAACAACCAGAGCCAACCGCTCGATACACTCTGGCAGGGACTCAGCAACGAACTGGTTGAAGTAAAAGACCTGCAGGTTACACGCCATACCATCGGTCTGGTTCGTGATACCAAGCAGCTCACCATCAGCCTGCATCAGACCGACGAGCCTGCCAACATCCATGCCGATGACTTCAGTTATCAGATAACCAATGCCAACGGCGATATCAGTTACGACAACTCTCTCCTCCCCGACGAGGAGTTGACATATACCCCATACTACACCTGGACCACCGAGTTTAAGGATACCGAGGGCAATGTAAAGGAGCGCACCGCTCATGCCGCCCTCATGTTCTCCCGACTCATCTGGCATCCGGCAAAAGAAAACGACAAAAACGCCATCCTCACCATCACGAACAAGACTACTGGCGAAGAGGTGGCACGCATCAATCTTGCTGACTATCTGGCTCAATGCCGTGGCGCCTTCGAAACCCAGCATTATTCAGAGCAGGAATTCCTGGACCGTGAGTACGACTATAAGCTCGACTTCTTCCTCCAGGGCAACAAGTGGAGATATGCGGAGATCAGAATCTCCATCCTGGATTGGGTCAAGCGCATCCAGCGTGTCGATTTCTAACCGTTTCAGGTGTCAGAGCCCCTTCCGGGCATTTAGCTCATAAGAGTATTTGACTTAAAAAAATTAGAAACAATGAAAATACGAGATTTCATTTTAAGTTTAGTTAGTTGGTTTATATTGTTGGTTACAGTAAGTTGCTCTGACGAACTTGGAGGCGAGCGCGCCCCCATTTCGTCAGAAAGCAACTTGCATGTACTCGTGCCAACCGTGCTCAGCAGCCGCGGCACCCGTGCCGACGATGCTTCCGGCCTTCCTACCTATAATGCTACGGTAGATGAATGCCAGATCAACGACCTGACCCTCTATGCTTTCCCTGTCCCTACAGGAAATGGAAATGATGGCAAGCTCCTGGTAGAGACGCTCCCTGCCCCACTGGCTACGATGATGGTAGAGCCGAATGTAGCTAACTATCAGCTCAATATCGAGCCGGGCACTTACCATATCTATGTGGTTGCCAATATGAACAAGGTGTTGAGTGGTCGAACTATCAAAACAGAAAATGATCTCAAAAAAATAGTACTCGATTACAGACCTACAAGTACAACAGGTATGCCTGTATGCACCAATATCCCGATGATTTACGAACCAGAGAAGGATGCCGCAGGCAATCTCGCTGAAACCGTGATTACAGCAGCGGGTGATAAATATACAGAGGTAGCAGCTAACCTGAAATTTACATGCGTAAAGGTTAAGCTGAATCTTATCTTCGATCCAAGTGACCCAGACGTTGCAACCAATTTCGGAGGCAAGGCCTTTAGCATCAACAGTATTTCAGCCTATAAACTCTCTCCTTTTACCCATCTTTACTGGGGCGGTAAATTTGAGACTCCAACTTGGCCAAAAAAAGAAGATATAGAAGCATACAAGGAGGGTATTCCAAGTACTCAGTATGAGGCATCATCTAGAGCTGCCGTATACTATACCGATTGGACAGACAACAGCCGTCTGCCGGCAACAAATAATAGAGACGATATTAAAGGAACAGGAACAGCAACAGAGAATCCACCCGTAAACCCTGCGGATAAATGGCTTTTCCAGCAGACCTATTATCTCCCAGAGCGATATATCTCATCAGAATCCGACTGCAGTTATCTTACCATCAATGGTAAGGTAGGAAATTCTGCAGTCAACAATTATCGTATCAATCTGGGTCATAAGAAGGATGAAACCAGCGCCACAGAAGTACCCGTATTCCCTCGCGGCACCTTCTATGAGATTACCGGTGCTATCAAGACCCTCGGTAATATGGAGCTGGATTGCAAGGTAAGTGTAAAGCCATGGGAGACAGTACCAATAGATGCCGACTTCAACCATACCACTTTGTGGGTAAGCAAGACGGAGGCTAGTGTTACGTCAACGACAAACGATTATATTTCATATAAATCGAATGCAGCCATTGTAGAATTTGGCTGCAAAAAAACCATTTTAGTCAATGGTAAAGAAGAACCCATCATCATTAAGTATGATTGCGGCAAAGATACCAATGGCAATGACAGCATAGAATTTCGTGTGAATCCGGAAATCCCAGTCAGTGACTATCCTACATCTGGGCGAAGTGGCACCGCTAAGTTTTACCTCAAGGCAAATAACCTCTATAAATATATAGATGTACATTATGATGTTACACCTTATCTGGATGTTACAAAAGAACTGGTCATCTATTATAATAATGATATATCTCAGAATAGTAGAAATATAGAATGGGATACTAATCTTGGGGGTATCAAGTTGGAAAAGACCGAACTTACAAAAGGTAAATCCACCATCGAAATGGATTTAAATTCATCGGATGCAGCCACAGGTGTCTTCACAGTAAGAGCAACAACAAATCCTGTAACGACCACCATTCATGAATTTAATGTAATACCCCAAAATAAGACTACGGATGTCAAATATAAAACTGTTCGTGTAATTGTGCGTCCTCCTATCGATGATTATCGTATCTATTTCAGAGCGATTAATGACCGCAGTAAATATACTGGAGATCACAGTTCCGATAATTTCAAGGGAATCTTAGCAGAAGGAGGTACAAACAACTGGAGCGATGGATGGAATAAGGATGCAAATGATACAAGTGATCCCCAACCAGACAACCACCGCATCTATGTATATACCCAGATTGGTGAAACAGAAGATGAAGTTACAGGAAAAGGTTGGATTTTTACGGAAGGGACCGATAGAAATGGATGGCCTGGAGATAAAATGGTGGCCGACGAGACTAACACCGGATGGTATTACAAAGACTTCACTCAAAATGCGCCGTCTGTATCAAATACAAATGGATCAGAAGGTAAAAGAACTATTACGCCAGGTGAGACATTGATTATGTTCAGTAATAATACATATCTAGATCAAGGATATAGTTTACACCGCTGTCCTCATCATCTAGAGCCAGGTATTCCTCTCTTCGATTATGAAGATCGTGAAGGATGGATTGTCTATGATCCGACATCAGACCCTATATGGCATGTATATGATGATATGCCTGAAATTGAGGACATAGAGATCAAAGTATATACCCGAGAGCAAACTTGGGGATGGTATAAGGATTATGGTATTGCTGATGGTTCGAATCAATTCAAAATAAATGATCCTTCTGACAAAGGTTCAGACAAAGGCAATTCATGGACTTGCAAGAAAGTAGAAAACGGTTGGTGGAAAACTGTCATCAAACTGAAAGCTATTAAAGGAGAGCATAACAAAGATATCAGAATCTATTTAAAAGACACTAAAATTCTGCTCTTCGATGGCAATAGCTACGAGAAGTATGGCGACACTGGTTATTACCAAGGAGACAAATGGTATCAAGGTAAGCCTGATGGCGTAACAGAATAAATAATATAGAAAAAATGAAGAAGATAAAGCATTTAATGATATGGATAGGATTGCTCCTAAGCCTTGTTTCCTGCAAGGATGCAATGGAGACTATCGGACTCGGCGGGGATGAAATCCCTGCCGAGGGGGTAACCTTGAACATTGAGTTGCCCAACTTCTCCGAAAAGAAAATTAATACTAGAGCGGGTGCTGATGAAAGCATTAGAAACGTTACTGCTGTGTTTTATGGCGAAGGCAATACTTACAAAGATAAAGCGGATGTCAAAATTGGAAGCAAGAATGCAGACGGAACGTATCAGGCAACAATCAGTAAAGTCCCATCTGGAACTAAAACGGTTCATCTGGTAACAAATATAAATGACCTCACAGAAGAAGAAGCAAAAGACCTGCAAGCTGCATATAGAAAAATAGATACAAACAACCCTATATGTTGGGGTAGCGTATCTTTAGAGACTCTCTTGAATGGTACACCAACTGTCGATTTGTTCAGACCATATGCCAAGGTTACCTTGAAAGTAGCTGGTGCGGTAAATGCTGTTTTTCCTGAAGAAGATGCGGGTCTTATCATTAATCATACCGCTGCCAAGAGTGCTATTGCTCCTGCTGGTTATAATGAACCTACTGATGCCTTAGCACCAACAACAGAATTTAGCAGCACTGATGTTGGAGATGGAACTAGCCGTGAAGTAGCGGTAACTGAAACTTCTGCAGGTGTAGCTAACGTTATCATCAAGGCTAAATACAATGGTAAAGAAGGTTACTATAAAGTGGGGCTTTACAAGGATGCAGACAAGACTTCTCAGTATGCCCTCTTGAGAAACCATAACTATACCATCACCGTAACCAAGGTGAATGACTATGGTTTCGAAAAACTGGATGATGCTGTCAACTCTGATCCGGAAAACAGACTGGAGGCTGATGTTGTAGATGACAATCCTGCCATCACCAATATGATAGCTTGCAAAGATTATGAACTGGGTGTTAGCGATAATTTATCCCTCAAGGCAACAGATACTAAAGCAAGAATCACTTTGGTCACTACGCTCGAATCTGCAAAATATGATGTAAATTTCAAAAAAGATAGCTGGATCAAAGGCTATATTCAGGTGGGTGAAGGAATTAAAACTCCTGTAATTGGTAGCCTGTCAAAACCTGATGGCCAAAAATATATTTTGGAGTTTACGCTGGATCCAAACATTCATGAAACCCCAAGAAGACCAGAAACGGTTACGATATCTTCTGGTGATCTCAAGCTTGATGTGAAGATAACCCAGGCGGGCTACGATTTCATGAGAGACGACCCTAATCGTAAAGTTATCATGTATAAAGATAACAATGTGTATCAAGAGGACTATTTTGCCTGGTTGGATAAGGTTAATGGTATCAATCCAGAACAAATGCAAGGCGTATTAAGAAACAACGGTCTTCATTTTACTGTAGGTAAGAATGCCTACAGTTATAAGATTCCTAAGCAGGATGAGGATGTTCTGACTGATAATGATAGCCATTTCAATGTTCGTGAAGAAGTTGATGGAAACAAAAAATTCTGGAAAGTGACGTTGGCAGATAATGGCGATAATAATTATGATCTTTGGAAAGGCACCTTTACGATAAAAAACAAGGATGGTATCAACATCACCTACACTGTTTATCATACTGGTATCTTCCATGAGATAACAGATGATATGGCAAGCAGATATGAATTAGCAGAGGGTGGTAATGACACTCTAAAGGTAAAAGGTATGTTCTATTATGGTGTAGTGAAGGTTGAGGGAAAAGCCCATACCTACATCATGCTCGACCGAAATCTGGGTGCTACCGACAATAGTCCTTATGTACCAGACGTCAACGAACTTAAAGACCATAAAGGTGCTATCGGTGGATACTTCAAGATTTCAGAGAACAAGAATACATCAGATGTCAAGCAGGGGAATCTATCCTCTACTCTATCTCCTAAAGGCTTTGAAATACCAGATAAATCTGTCTTTGAGGACTTGGTTAATGCCGGTACACTTAAAACAGAAACGCGTAAAACAGCTCTTGGAGAATCGTATTATTGTACATTTATGAATACAACAAGCTCTGAGTTGAAAACCATCTATCTGCCATACGGAGGATATCTGGAAGGTGAAAGTCATAAATATCCAATGCACGTGGTCTTTTGGACCAAAACACTAGTCTCTGGAACACAAGGATTCAGTGTAAAAAGTCCGGAATATGGTTTCTGGTACAACTATTTCGATATATACAACTCGAAGAAAGGTATATCAAACGTACGTTTCGTGAGTGGTAGTAATGGAAATAACACCGGCCGTTACAAGGCGATGCCATTACGATTGATCAGTACGACAGTATTATCGAATCCTACACTTTAATATAAACAAGAGAAATCCACAGCAGGCACTCAAACCAGCTGTGGATTTCTTGATTCTTAGCTTCACTCAAATCTGCACTAGTGTCCCGTTTAGTCTGGACGATTATTATATAAGTTATTAATATCCAATATTTTATGTTCTAGAAGTTATGTATTCGATTTGATTTTGTACCTTTGCACTCATATGGTATCCTAGCCTATTTAAACCGATGATTTCTAAACGGGACAGCAGTGATCTGGTTTAAAAAACAATATGATTTTGCCCCAGTTCTTTATGACCTGATGCAGTCAGAAAAGATTAGACAGCATCTTCATCATGATTAAAGTTCTCATAGAACTTCATTCGCTTCTTTTCTAATTCCGCAATTTCTTGATACATGAACTTACATGTAAAATCATAAATCGGCATTGCAGCACTATGCTCGTCTGCTTTCTTAAATTTCAACTTTTGGCTATAATAGTTCACAAGATGCTCATCAGGGTCACAATCAGCAGCAAATAAGAAAAGATATTCACAACCAACAATCTTTCTCAACTCAAAAATCAAAGGAACGATAAAATGCCAAAAGACGATTGCTCCCAGACTTTGGTCAAGATTATATTTATCCCAAACTTCACGACAATCATCATTGGCACAGAAATGCACAATCTCCACACCAGCAAAGGTTTTGCCCACATTCTTGATGTTTTTGTCGAAAATAGAATTGATTTCCTGAGAATCTGTTGTAGTATGAAGGATACGAGCCACTTCATCTTTCTTCAATCCTTTTTTTGCCCTAACAGATTCCAAAATGGCTTTCAATCCATCCCTATCTTCTTCTGGCACGTTTCCCCCATTCAGCTTTTCAGACAAAGTAGAACAAAGTTCCTTGAGCCTAGTCAATTTTTCTCCTTCTATGAATTCATCAAACAACAATCCACACTTCAAAGAAAAGAAGAACAACACATTAGCATCGCTATCTTTCACCACATAATAGGCAACAACACCAGACTCATCTTCTTGATAGGCCTCATTCAGCAAAGCATCCGCAACATTGTTGTTTCGAGTGCTATAGAAAGAATCGATCAATCGCAAATTCTCTTCATTAGAAGCCAGCCGTTCACAACGAAGAGAATGTATCAAAGCCATTTGTTCCTCAGTTATTCTCATGGTTTATGCAGTATAAAGATTTAATTGACGCAAAACTGCTCGTCTTTCACGAACCCTGTTGGCATCAACCATAATGTCTTCTGTTTTCATCTCTACCTCACATGAATCCTGTTCATCATAGCCTTCTCTTGCGTGTTTCCAAGAAAACTCTCCATGCGTTAAAGTACTCAAACTCCAAGACTTCTGTGGAGCATAAGTTTTAAACACCATATCAAACACTGGCTCATATTGTACAACCTGCTCTTTATCCATCAATTCTGGGAGAGAATCATTTTTATAATGCTGGCGAATCTGAACCATGACAGGACCATATTTCCAAGCCTCAAATTGTGCATCAAACATAGGCTCGCCCTTTTGAATCAAGCACTCACGCTGCGTGAAATAAAGTAGCTTATGCAACTTCATTTCATCAATACGAACGCCAAAATCATCCATATAGCGCTTGTATAAATAAGAGGCAACTTGTAATATTCCCATCATAGTCATTATTCATTTTATAGTTTATTGCCGCAAAGTTACGCTTTTTTATTGAAACCGCCAAAGAAAATCAAAAGAAATCTGCGAAAATCCGTGTAATCCGTGCCTTATCTATATCCTAAGAAGCTTATGACACACCCTCACAAAACGGGTGAATGAGAGCAAGAATACGAATGAATGAGAGTAAGAAGAGGGGTAAACCAAGACTTTTCCCGAGATTAACCCATTATTAATACAGCAAGAAGGAAGAAAGGAGATAAGAGGAAGCCTGAAAAGAAATAAAAGGAGGAGAGAAAAGAAATAAGAGAAGGGAGAAAAGAAATAAAAGGTATAAGGAAATGAGATAAGGGGCATAAATGAAGAAAAGATGTTTATTATTTGGTGGTTTCACCATTTATTCGTATCTTTGCCAACAAAGAGAATATCACTTAAAAGAAAGGCGAGCAATTATGGCAAGAAAACTATATCCGATAGGATTACAAACTTTCGAACGAATCAGAGTAGAGGATAAGTTCTACATTGACAAGACGGAATATGTATATCGTATGGCACATACGGATGGTACTTATTTCTTCCTGAGCCGTCCACGCCGTTTCGGAAAGTCGCTGTTGCTGACTACCATGAAGAGCTATTTTGAAGGAAAGAAGGAGCTTTTCAAAGGACTCGCCATCGAAAAGCTGGAAAAGGATTGGATAAGCTATCCGGTGCTTCATTTCGATATGAGCATGGGCAAACACATGGAGATAGCCCAGCTGGAAAGATATTTCGACCAGCAACTTGCAGAACAAGAGCAGAAATGGGGCATTACGAATCCGGCTGTTGATGCCAACGTCCGCCTCATCTCACTTATCCAGACTGCCTATAGGGAAACGGGCAAGCAAGTGGTAATACTGATTGACGAATATGATGCCCCTTTGCTTGATGTGGTGCATAAGGATGAAAAACTGGAAGAACTTCGCAACGCCATACGCAATTTCTACAGTCCGCTAAAAGGATGCGAGAAATTGCTCCGCTTCGTATTCCTCACAGGCATCACCAAATTCTCTCAGCTCAGCATCTTCAGCGAATTGAACAACATCACCAATATCAGTATGGACGAGCCGTATGCCGGCATTTGCGGAATTACGGAAGATGAACTGGTGAACGGAATGCGGAATGACATAGAGGCACTTGCTGAAAAATTAAACTTATCGTATGAGCAGACGTTAGCTAAGTTAAAGGATAATTATGACGGCTATCATTTTACATGGCCTTCTCCAGACGTTTATAATCCGTTCAGCTTATTAACCTGCTTTGCCAAGCAGAAAATTGATTCCTACTGGTTTGGATCAGGCACTCCTACTTATCTGATCAATATGATGCGCAATTTCAACTTTCTGCCAGCGAACCTGGGCGAGAGTATGGAAGCCGGAAAGGATGACTTTGATGCTGCCACGGAAACCATGACCACCATCATGCCACTGCTCTATCAGAGTGGCTACATCACCATCAAGGATTATGATGAAGAAACGGAGCTCTATACCCTAGCCATTCCCAACAAGGAAATAAGAGTTGGATTGTACAGAAGTTTGTTGCCTCATTATCTGACCTCAAAGACTGCAATGTGCAATACCACCATCGCCAAGATGTCGGTGCTTATTAAACAGGGCAAGATAGCCGAAGCATTACAGTTGCTGAAATCGTTTTGGGAGACGGTGCCTTATTGCAACAACACCCATTACGAAGGTCATTACCAGCAAACGATGTATATCATCTTTGCCTTGCTCACGAATTTCAGGATTATAGTGGAGCAACATACGTCAAAGGGGAGAATTGATATAACCATGGAGACGGACGATACTATCTATGTAATGGAGCTGAAGTTTGGAAAGACTGCCCAGGAGGCTCTTGAGCAGATAGAAAGCAAGCATTATGCCGATGCCTTTGCCATGAGCGGCAAGGAAATTATCAAGGTAGGTATGAGCTTCAATATCAAAGAAGACAACACCATCGTGTTCGATTTCTTGAAGCATTTGGAATTAAAGCTGCCTTGATACTGTCGTTAGCTAATGTAAAGGCACAGACTATTTCATCCTTACCACTTCTTTCAGTTGCAAAGAAATATGTCTTCCCTAATAATTGCCCATCATAGAGACAAGCCTCTCGATGAAAGAAGTCATCAAGGTCTTTATCGCCACAGCTAAAAGTATCAAGCTCCTCTTTTGTCGTAACTCGATAAAGAGAGCAATTACTTTGCAAAAGGACTCTTTCCTCCATGCGCTTTCAAATTAGCAGTTGAACGAATCAAAATCTTCTCAACGTCATCAAATGACATTCGCAATGCCTTTCTTTGTGGATTGCGTTCATTCTCCTCTGCCTCACGAACAAATCGTTCAGCGGTCTCACCTGTCAAAACAGGAATGCTTCTTATCTCTAATGCCATAATCTTCTCCTTTTAAACGTTTAACTCTGCCGCAAAATTACACATATTCTTCGAAACCACCAAGAAAATCACAAGAAATCTGCAAGTTATCAGCAAATAACCACGAAATCAACCGTAAACTATAAACTATTAACTGTAAACTATAAACTGCTATTCCCAGGCGGTCCCATCCCGCACAACCATGGCGAGGGCTTTGATGCAGCATTAGATCTCCTCCCGCAACAGCCAGGCGGTCCCATCCCGCACAACATGGCGAAGACCTTTGATGGTCCGCCAACCTTAGAGCGAAGCGGTTCTGAGCACCGAGTAGGGCGGTTTCCTCCCTCGCTCCTGAGGAGAGAGGGTCGGGGTGAGAGGTGGAGCCCTCTTTAATGGTAAAGAGGGACGGGGTGATTTTAGAAAAAGCAGCACTAAGGGCGGTTACATCCTTCTCATTTCGAGAAGGGTTTCTGTCCCTTGTGAGGGGAACCGAAGGGGTCGTAAAGACTTGAAGAAGACCGAGATGAGTTCCTTCTGCTACTTGCAATAATCAATAGTTACGACATCTTAAACTATTAATTAAGATGATTATTTCCTTGATTCCGCAATAATAATTCCACAAAATCTTACGATAAGGGCTTATCCTTGGAAGGCTCATCAATAAGCAATTAGTATCAAGAACTATCTTTCTCATTTGCCAGAAGTACGTAAATGCTCATTTCCCCAGCTCTCGATGGTATCAAGAGTTATACTTCCATTATCGCACAACTCATCAATCCCCTCATCAACCTTCTTTGCAAAGTATTGAGAGAGAACATTTTCAAGATTATCTAATTCCTGTGGAGTCTTGATATAAGACATCATTTGAAGAATCTTCATCTGAGCAGGGTTAAATACAGTCTGTTCCATTCTATTTCAATTAAACGTTCAACTTTGCCGCCAAAGTTACACTTTTTTCTCGAAACCACCAAGCAATTAACAAGAAATCTGCAAGTTATCAGCAAATAACCACGAAATCAACTGTAAACTATAAACTATTAACTGTAAACTATAAACAGCTATTCCCAGGCGGTCCCATCCCGCACAATATCTGGCGAGGGCTTTGATGCCCCGCCAACCTTAGAGCGTAGCGGTTCTGAGCACCGAGTAGGGCGGTTTCCCTCTTCTTCCCTGAGGGGAGAAGACCGAGATGAGAGGTGGAGCCCTCCTTAAGGGTAAGGAAGGACGGGTAGGTTTTCGAAAAAACTACTTCTTTGCCAAAGAAGAGCCAGAGCAATTCGAAAGTGCATACGTTCCAATCACCCCATAAATTAAATTCATTTTTATTGTTCCTCATCTTCCCAGAACTCAGGAAGAAGAGTATAATACTTATCCTCAGGCGTAGAATCTATGTGCTTCAACACATAACAAAGCCAACGCTCAGGATTTTTATCTAGCACCTTACGCTGTAATGGTGATATACCAAAACCAGTACATAAACCTATATCCACTTATCCAAATAACATTTAAAATCCTCTATACCTATAACCTCCACTTTAGGAAAAGGAATATTTTCCAGGACCTTAAAGTGCTTGTCTTCTGTAACAATACACTTTGCATTTGCAGCAATGGCACAATCTACAAACTTATTGTCATCTTTATCTGCCTCAATTAAAGCAAAAGTATAATGAGGATCTTTGCGAATTACATTGGGTCTAGTCAATATAGCATAAACTATGGCCTCAGAAACTTGAGGGGATATATTACGAGATAAAACCTCTGAATACTCCTCTATTATTTCATTGGACACACAAAGGTTATAATCGCCACTAAGAAAAGCATTCCACACCTTACGATACGGACTTCTAGGGGCGATTGACATAATCAAACTATTTGTATCCAATACAATATTCATAACCTAAAGATTATAATTTTGGTTTATTGTATGGAGTACGTTCATGGAGATGCCGGAAACTCTCGATACGTTCTTCATTCAGGGTTCCTTCATTCCACATCCTATCTAATTCAGCATCAGCCATCTGAACAAAATAATCGGAGATTACCTTATTCAAATCTCGCAAAGCCTCAGGAGTCTTGATAAATGACAGCATATCGAGGATTTGCAATTGAGCTTGATTCATTGTTGCTACCTGTGCCATAATAATTCATTTTATTAATATCTATCCGCAAAGTTACGCTTTTTCTTCGAAACCACCAAGAAAATCACAAGAAATCTGCAAGTTATCAGCAAATAACCATGAAATCAATCGTAAACTATAAACTATTAACTGTAAACTATAAACTGCTATTCTATAATGAATTGTGCATGCAAAGTTAAGAAAAAAACAATATTCAAAGGCAAA
>ERZ1026884.879-NODE-879-length-18076-cov-3.317796_pt1 | contig 18076 bp, 12 predicted proteins | sample MGYA00380172_ERZ1026884 | MGnify/ENA primary metagenome ERZ1026884 (study PRJEB33269, sample SAMEA4719808) | human gut metagenome | biome: human-associated habitat; feature: organic feature; material: feces | place: Cameroon | collected 2013-10 ... | reverse complement strand
CGCGCGATCAGCGCCATCTTCTCCGCGACGACCTGCGCCATCCGTCCGCTGATGCCCGTGTCGATTTCGTCGAACACCATCGTGCCGACGCCGCCTTTTTCAGCTTCGAGGCTCTTAATCGCCAGCATCAGGCGCGACAATTCGCCGCCCGACGCGATTTTTGACAGCGGCTTCAGCGGTTCGCCGGGGTTCGGGGAAATCATAAACTCAATCACGTCGTCGCCGACCGACTGCGGCATGAAAATCTTCCCTTCCGGGCGAATCGCGAACGACACTTGGAAGATGGTGTTGCCCATGCCGAGGTCTTTCAGCTGCGCCATCATGTTCTTCTCAAACTCATTCGCCAGCCCGTGCCGCGCCTCCGTCAGCTGACGCGCGAGCTGCCGATACTGCGCCAACAAGCGCTTGTGTTCCGCGCCCGTTTTGGCAACCTGTTCATCCAGCGAAACGTAATTGTCGTATTCCTCCTGCATCTTCTGCTGCTGCGAAAGGACTTCCGCCACCGTTTCGCCGTACTTGCGTTCCATGCGCCGAATCAAATCCAGCCGTGTCTCAACTTTTTCCGCCCGAACGGGGTCGAACTCCCCTTTTTCAGTCAGATCCGCCAGTTCGTAGCCGATTTCCTCCAGCTCATAGTACGCCGAATCGCACCGCTGCGCCAGACTGACGTAGTTTTCGCCGAACGCCGCCAGCGACCGAAGCGCATCCGCCGCTTCCTTCACGCGCGAAAGTACCGTCTCGCTGTCATCGTTCGCTGAAATCGCCCGATGCGCCGCCGCAACCGCTGTCGCAATCTTCTCCGAATGCCGGAAGCGCTCTTTTTCCGCTGCCAGCGTTTCTTCCTCGCCCAGCTTCAGCCGCGCTTTTTCCAGTTCCTCCAGCGACTTTTTCAGCGATTCCATGCGGTACTGCTTCTTCTCATTCTCCTTGACCAAGCGCGCGTACTGCCGATGGTTGGTGATGAACGCCTGATACGCCGCGTCCACGCGGCTGAGCAGCGCCTGATAATCGTCGCCGCCCGCAGCATCCAGAAACAGCAGGTGATACTGCGAGTTCATCAGGAACTGCGCCTCGTGCTGCCCATGCACGTCCATCAGCAGTACGGCAATGTCTTTGAGCGCGGACAGCGGCATCACCACCCCGCAGACGCGGCAGAGGTTGCGCCCGGAGCGCGTGATTTCGCGGTAGAGCGTTACCGTACCGTCAAAATCATCAAGTTCCTGTGTCTGCGCCCATTTTGCAACTTCCTCATTGCCGCTGGCATCGAACACCGCTTCGACCCACGCCTTGTCCGTTCCCGTGCGGATGAGTTCCCGCGCGGCGCGTCCGCCCAGCACCAGATTGACCGCGTCCACGACGATGGATTTGCCCGCGCCGGTTTCGCCGGTCATAACGTGCAGCCCTTCACCGAATTCCAGACTCAGTTCCTCAATCAGCGCGATATTCCGCATTCGCATGGATAGAATCATGATGGATACTCCTTTTCCGTGCCGGGGATAACCATTGCCGTTATTTCATCATTTCCCGGATGCGGCTGGTGACGGTGATCGTCTCCTCGTTCGAGCGGATAATCAGCAGCACCGTGTTGTCGCCTGCCAGCGTCCCCAGCACCTCCGGCCAGTGCATACTGTCCAGCGCTTCCGCCGCGACGTTCGCCGAACCCGACAAGGTTTTCACCACAATCAGGTTGTTCGCCGACGAGACAGACAGCAGCGATTCCGCCAGCATCCGAATGAAACGGTCGGTCAGATTGTTATCCGCCTGATCGCCCGTTGCGTATTTGTACTTGCCGGAGGGGGTCAGCACTTTCAGCAGCCGCAATTCCTTAATGTCGCGGGATACGGTCGCCTGCGTCACGCGGATGCCCCGCGCATTCAGGGCGCTGGCGAGTTCCTCCTGCGTTTCAATTTCCTGTTTCTCGATGATATCAAGAATTGCCACTTGTCGAACGGTTTTCATATTTCCGCAGCACCTGCCTTTACATTTTGTGTTATCGGGTCCATTCCGTCAGCTTTTCGCGGACAAGGTTGAAGAACGGCTGGTCACTCGTGCGGATGAGCTGCAGCGTTCGATCGGCACGACTGATTTCGACCACCGCACCGTCATCCAGCTGCGCGTACGTCTGCCCATCGACTTGCAGGCAGGCGCTCTGCGGCGCATCCGACCCCAACAGAAGGCGAATCTGCGCGCTGCCCTGCACAACGGTCGGACGATGCTGCAAACTGTGGGCACAAATCGGCGTGAGCACCATGCAATCTACTTTCGGGGAAATAATCGGGCCGCCAGCGGAGAGCGAATAGCCGGTTGACCCCGTCGGCGTGGCGACAACAAGCCCATCGGCAATGTAATGCCCGGCGAGTGCGCCATCCACCAGCGCCGTAACCGTAATCAGCCGCGCATAGCCGCCGCGGCTCATCACCACGTCGTTGATGGCGTACCAGCTTTGCCCATTCATCTGCACGGACAGCACTGCGCGGCGCTCTGTCTCGTAGTCGCCGCGGATGACCTTGTCCAACAGCTTCGGCAGGGCGTCTGCCTCGCCTTCCGCCAAAAATCCGACGCGCCCCAGGTTCACGCCGAGCAGCGCCGCATCCCACGAAAGCGCATACTGTGCGCCGCGAAGCAGCGTGCCGTCGCCACCCAGCGACAGAATCACATCCGCCCGCGCATCCGGCGCATTCAGCGAAGTCACGCTGCCCGACGCAAACGCTGCCAGCACCTCATCTTCCACCAGCACCTGCGCGCCGTAGGACGCAAGCTGTGCCACTGCATGATGCGCCGCTGCCATTGCATCCGGCCGATGACCATGAATGACGATGCCAAGTCGCACGCCGTTCCCTCCATCCTGATTCAGTCTGCCGTTTTTTTCACAAACAGCACCCGAAGTATCCCCATTATAACACAAGATGAATATTCATGCAAGCATATACAGAAATTTTGATACCATTTCCAAATGAGAATGCGCACGCAGATGGCGCAGGTGAATGCAGGGAATCGTATTACTTGTGTGAAGAACCCTTTAGCTCCTGATGCGCCTTTTTCACCAGCTCGTGGATGATTTCCGGCGTCATCGGCTCAGCTTCCTGCGTCCGGACGGTGATTTTGCCCAAGAACTCAATGTTGCCCTCCGGCCCCTTAATCGGCGAATAATCAAGCTGCTGCACCTGCCAGCCGATGGTCGGCGCGAATTCCACAATCTCCCGCAGAACGTCCTCATGCACCTTCGGGTCGTGGATGACGCCTTTCTTGCCGATGCGGTCACGTCCCGCCTCGAACTGCGGCTTAATCAGCGTATAGAACACGCCCTCCTCGCCCATCAGCTGCGCCGCAACAGGCAAAATCAGGCGAATGCTGATGAAGGACACATCCATCACCGTAACAGTCGGGTGCAGCGGCAGCATGTCCGGCGTCAGCAAACGCGCATTCGTCCGCTCATAGAGCGTCACGCGCGGGTCGTTGCGCAGCTTCCACGAGAACTGCCCGTAGCCGACGTCAATCGCATAGACATGCGCCGCGCCGTTTTGGAGGCAGACGTCCGTGAAGCCGCCGGTCGCCGCGCCGATGTCCATGCACACTTTGCCGCGCAGATCCGCCTGAAAGGACGTAATCGCCTTTTCCAGCTTCAATCCGCCGCGGCTGGCATAGGGGTTCGACTTGCCGCGGATCTCCAGCTCGTCCTCCGGCTTAATCAGCTCCGACGCCTTGTCGATGCGGCGCGTGCCGACGTACACCTCGCCCGCCATGATGCTGACCTGCGCCTTCGTGCGGCTTTCGCAAAGCCCGCGTTCCACCAGCGCTACATCAGCCCGTTGCTTTTCGCTCATTGATGCTTTTCTCCATTCTTCAGCGCGATGACGATGCGCTGGGTCATCAGTTCCGGCGTCAATCCCAAGTATTTCAGCAGCTGATCACGCCGCCCATGCTGCACGAAGGTATCCGGGATGCCGAAGGACAGCATCGGCGCGGGCAGCCCTTCGCCGGACAGGAACGCACAGACCACGCTGCCAAAGCCGCCCGTCAGCACATGCTCCTCCATCGTGACGATTGGGCTATTCGCCAGCTGACGCAGCATTTTCTCGTCCATCGGCTTCACACTCCGGCAGTTCACCAGCGATGCGTGAATGCCGCGCTTTTCCAGCAGGTCGCGAACTTCAATCGCTTCTGCCACCATCGAGCCGACAGCCAGCAGCGCCACATCCCCGCCCTGCTCCATCATCTCCCATTCGCCGATGCGGAACGGCTTATCCTGCGCCGGGTAGCGCGCCGACAAATCGACGGATTCACGCCCATAGCGGATGGCGCAGGGGGATTCGTTCTCCTGCGTCCAGCGCATCATGACGCGCAGCTCATTCAGGTCGCGCGGCGCCAGAATCACCATGTTCGGCACGGGCAGCATTGACGCCAAATCCCACACGCCGTGGTGCGTCGCGCCATCCTCGCCGACCAGCCCCGCGCGGTCAAGCAGCAGTGTCACGTTCAGCTTCGGCATACAAACGTCATGTATCATCTGGTCAAACGACCGTTGGAAGAACGACGCATAGACCGCGAAGTACGGCTTCATGCCGCCCGCCGCCAGCCCAGCTGCCATCGTAACGGCATGTTCCTCCGCAATGCCGACATCCATCATGCGGCGCGGAAAGCGCTCCGCAAAGTACGACAAGCCCGTACCCGACGGCATAGCAGCGGTAATCGCAACAATTTTTTCATCCGTTTTCGCCATTTCGGACAGCGTTTCCGCCATCACCTGCCCATAGGACGGCAGCGTTCCCTTCTTGCGCGCCGTACCGGTTTCCACATAGAACGGCGGCGTGCCATGGAAGCGCTCCGGCTTGTCCTCCGCCGCGCTGTATCCATATCCTTTTTTTGTGAGCACATGCACAACAACCGGCTCATCCAACTGTTTGACTGCCTCCAATGTGTGCTCCAGTGCCTTGAGATCATGCCCGTTAATCGGGCCGAAATAATGGAAGCCAAGGCTGTTGAAGAAGCCCTCTTGATTTTCGCGCACGAACATGGACTTGACGCTCTTTTTTGCCCACGATAAAAAACACTGAAGCGGTTTTCCGACTACGGGCAGGCAGGACAAACCTTTGCGGATGACCCGCTTCGTGCTTGTCCACCCGCTGGAGACGCGCAGATCCGTCAGGTGCTGCGAAAGCGCCCCAACGTTCGGCGCAATCGACATTTCGTTGTCATTCAGAATGACAATCATACGCGTATGACTGTCACCCGCGTCGTTGAGCGCCTCATAGCACATGCCGCCGGTCATTGCGCCATCGCCCACCAGCGCCAGCACATGGTGATGCTGCCCCTGCAAATCGCGGGCGCGCGCCAGCCCCAGCGCTGCGGACAGCGCGGTAGAGGCATGACCCGTCTCGAACACATCATATTCGCTTTCGGAGCGCTTCGGAAAGCCGGACATGCCGCCGAAGGAGCGCAGGGTACAGAACGTGCGGTAGCGCCCCGTCAGCAGCTTATGGACGTAGCTCTGATGCCCCACATCGAAGACGATTTTGTCCTCCGGCATGTTGAACACGCGGTGAATCGCCATCGTTAATTCTACCACGCCCAGATTGCTCGCCAAATGCCCGCCGCGCTTGGAAATAGTCGTGACCAGTTCTGTGCGAATCTGCGCGGCGAGATCGTTCATCTCCGCATAGGACAAACCTTTAATGTCCTGCGGCGACTTGATATCCTCCAATCGCAAGCATTTTCCCTCCTTCATGGATTTTGCATTTGTGTTGATTGATGCTATTTCTCAGATAAGAATGCGCAAGCGGATGGCGCAGGCGAATGCAGGAAATAGTATTAGAATTTGCTGCCCTTGCTCCCCTTTGCGCCCTTCGCGCCGCCGAGCGAAACGCCCTTCAAAATATCGGAGGAATAAGCATAATTGCGCATGTTGCGGTCTTCGTTCGCCTTGCGCGCGCAGTCCACCATGCGGTCAATCAGCTGCGAATACTTCACGCCCTTGTTCTCCCACAGGTAGAATGCCAGCGAGCCGGGAATCGTGTTGATTTCAGTGATGTATACCTGCTCGGACGCGCGGTCAAACATGTAGTCGATGCGCACAACGCCCTTGCAGTCCAGCATCCGGAAAATATCGCAGGACATTGCCTGAATCTTATCGCGCAGGCTGTCCTCAATCGGCGCGGGCAGCACACGGTGCAGGCTCGCCATGCCCTTCGAGCCGCCATTGGCAAGATACTTCTCCTTGAAATCGAGGAACTGCTGACCCGACAGCGGCATCTCAATCGGGCTGGCTTCCACGTCGCCATCGTAGCCCAGTACGGAGCAGTTCAGCTCAATCGGGTGATCCAGCCCCTTCTCAACCAGCACGCGGCGGTCGTACTCAAATGCCAGTTCAAGGCTGTCCATCAGCCCTTCGCGGTCATCCGCACGGCTGACACCGATGGACGAGCCGAGGTTCGCGGGCTTGACGAACACAGGATAGCCCAGTTCCTTCTCCACCTTGTCCAGCACGGCGTTTTTGTCCTGCTGATACATGGCGCGCGTGAACCAGCAATCCGGAAGACACGGCAGCGTCCCCGCGCCGCGGAAGAACTGCTTCATCATGATTTTGTCCATGCCGATGGCGCTGCCTGCCACGCCCGTGGACGTGTACGGCAGATTCGCCAGTTCCAGCATTCCCTGCAGCGTGCCGTCCTCGCCGTTCAGCCCATGCATGACGATAACGCAAACTTCCAGCCGCGCTACCATGACCTGCGTTGGATGAGAGAACAGCCCCTTGCCGGGACGGTTCGCCAGCAGCGCGCCCGAACCCGCCGTCACGTCCAGCGCAACGGCTTCGATGCCCGCTTTGTTCGGGTCAAAGGGCGTGTACGTCTCAATGCGGCGGAGCGCATTTCCCGTATACCAGACGCCGTTTTCGCCGATATACACCGGGATGACGTCGTACTTCTCGCTGTCCACATGGTTCATCAGCTGCACCGCGCTGATGATGGATACCTCGCGCTCACAGCTGCGGGAACCGAAAATCACACCAAGCTGAACCTTTGCCATAACAAAAATCTCCTTGCTTTTACGGAATCTCTGATTGATTCGCCAGAGCTTCCTTACGTTTCAGAATAGTGATCCGGAAGATCGTTTTCAAACATTGCAATGTCGCCGGGACGCCCAATCTGCCGCAGGAGCGCCGTCGCTTCGTCGAGGCTGGCAACGACGTGCAGATTTCCCTGCGGGAAACCCGCCACGAGCAGCCCTTCAGCAATCGGCTGTGTGTGCTTCTTGCCCACGAGAATGGCGATATCCGCGTTGCCGCAGATTTTCCGCCCAAATTCGCGGTTGAACGCCGCTTCCTGTCCGCCCAATTCGACCATACCGGGGGTAATGATGATGCGCCGCGCTTGGAACGCCCCCAGTACCTTCACTGCCGCTTCCGCGCCCTTCGGGTTGGAATTGAATGCATCGTCGATGATGGTGATGCCCGGCGACGGAATCAGCTGCAAACGGTGCTCCACCGGCTGCAGTTTGCTGATGCCGCGTGCTACTTGCCGCATGGTCAGCCCCAGATGGAGCGCAACCGTCGCGGCAAGCAGGATGTTCTGGATGTTGTGTTCCCCCAGCAGGCGCGTTTCGCACGCAATTTCCTCCGCCGACGTATGCAGGACGAATCGGCTGCCCATCGGGGAAACCGTCACATCCGTTGCCCACACGTCCGCGTCCGGGCTGTAATGCAGGCAGCAGAGGCGCTTTTCTTTCTCCGTTCGGTCATAGAGTTCGCGGCAGATTGCACCGTCATCCGGGAAAAAGCAGCAGCCATCCGCCGGAACAGCGTCCATCAATTCATATTTCGTATTTTTGATGCGTTCCAAGGTATGGAAGGTGTCCAAATGCTGCGGGCCGACGCTCGTCAGCACGCCGTAACGCGGATGCACCAGTCGACACAGTTCCTTGATATCCCCGACGTGCCGAGCGCCCATTTCCGCCACAAACACCTGCGTCGCGGGCGTCAGGCGCTCACGGATGATTTTCGTCACGCCCATTGGCGTATTGAAGCTGCTCGGGGTAATCAGCGTCTGATACTTCTCCTGCAGAATCGTGCCAAGAATGAACTTGACGCTCGTCTTACCGTAGCTGCCGGTAATGCCGATTTTGATGATGTCCGGGCGCGCCGCCAGTTTCTTCTGCGCGTCGCGGAAATACATTTCGCTCACGAGCTTCTCAATCGGCCACGCCAGCAATCCGCCCAGCGCCACCCAGAGCGGCAGCAGCAGCGGCAGCAGCCCGCAGAAGTACACCTTCGTCAGCAGCGCAATCGGCGTGCAGAGCAGCGTATAGACAACGCCCATGACAATGTACGTCCGCTTGACGCGCATCGTGACGACAAACGGCTTTTTCGCCTTCTTCTGCTGGAAAATCGACCGGCACCACCAGCCGCCCGCGACCGCCAGCGCAGCATTCACCAGCGCCAGCAGAATTTTGCCGACGCTCATGTCCAGCATCCGGTCAATGCTCCGGTATGCCAAATACAGCAGCGTCAAGTACGCCGCCAGCGTGATGCCGGGCAGCAGCGCGCGCTTCCAATTGCGCCGCAGTGTCCGGAAATAGCCGGGAAATTGGTAGCTTTCCAGCTGGAAATCATGCATCAGGCTCCGTTGTGCCAGCAGCATCGCCAAGGCGGTTGCCAGCGCCGGAAGCCATTTCAGAAAGTTAATCACCTGATTCACTCCTGCCCCATCCAAATCAGTTCAGCAGAAACTGACGCACAATCGTCTGAAAGCGCGCTGCCTGCTCCAGATATGCGAAATGTGTGCCGCCTTCCAGCACCACCAGACCGCTGTCGGCAATTTCCTTTTCCATCTGCTGCCCCATCCACAGCGGCGTTTCCGTGTCGCGGTCGCCCCAGATGAGCAGCGTCGGGTTCTTGATATGCGAAAGCAGCGCACTCTGGTCATAACCCACGACCTTGACGAACGTCTTGCGCATTTCCGGCGACAGGGCGGCATAATCCCGCGAGCCGTACTTCTGCACGAGATTTTCCTGCCACTTGTCCGGCAGGCTGCCGAAGAGATGCGTCTTTTTCGCTACACCGACGAGCTTTTTCAGCCGCTGATAGCGCTGCGACTTTTTGCTCTTTTCGCTGGATAGCTTCGGCCGTATGCCCGCCGCGCCTGTCAGAATCAGCTTCTCAAAACGCTCCGGATGGTCGGCGGCGAGCTCAATCGCCACGCGTCCGCCGAAGGAATGCGCAATCACGCTGCACGGCAGGAAGTCGAGCTTCGTCAGCAGTTCCAGCAGATTCGCGGCGAAATCCGGCACACCCCACGGCTGCGGCGGAAATCCGCTTTCGCCATGCGCCGGAAAATCCACCCGAAGCACGGTCATGTCCGGCGTGAGCGCATCGCTAATCCCCGCCATCAGCTTTTCCGAGCAGCCCCAGCCATGCAGCAGCACCACTTTTCTTTCGCCGTGGCCGCCGATTTCATAATGGACGCGGACGCCCTGAAGCGTCATTTCCACAAAACGCATCTCCTTTTCAGCCGTCGATTCGCCAGATGTATCGGCACTTGACGGCGCTGATTTCCCAGCGGTCGCGAATCTCCTGCGGCACAGCCACGGTTCTTTCCAGCGTGCAGCCCAGCCCCAGGCACGTCTTGCGGCTCGCCCAGTTGTCCGGGTCAGTCGTGATGACGACGCTGCTTTTGCCATGCAGGGCAATCAGCGGACGCAAGAGCGCACAGGCGCGGCGCGCGTAGTGATTGCCGCGATACGGCGGGTCAACATGATAGCCAATATGCCCGAAATAGTACACGCAGGGGCTTTCCCCCATCCGCAGGGAGATGCGTCCAACTTCCCGGTGCGTCCCGTGCGGCACAATCATATAGTCATACACGCGGCCGAATCCCATTTCTTTTTCCGGCGGATAGAGCCGCAAGGGCAGCAAGTCAATCACGCCATCGGAAAACTCAGCCCGCACTCTGCGAAACAGCATCCTTACACATCCTGTATCTGCACCTGCGGAAGCAGGGCAGCAAAATCATCGGGGCGAATCAGCTGCGTCCCCTCGGTCATTACCGACGCACAGCCCGCCGCCGCGCCATACGCCAGTGCACGGCGAACGTCCCCTGTTTTCTCCAAGCCAGCCATCACACCGCCGACCATTGCGTCGCCCGCGCCAACGGTGGACTGCACCCGAACCGGAACTGCCGGGGCAAACATGGCGCCGCGTTCCGACACCCACAGTGCACCCTCGCCGCCGAGGCTCACGAGCACATTCTGCGCGCCCATCTCAAGCAGCTCCAGCGCCGCCTGATGCACATCCGCCATCGTCGGCAGCGGACGGTTCATGGCGGCTTGCAGTTCACTGCGGTTCGGCTTGACGAGGAACGGACGCGCCGCCAGCCCCGCCATCAGCGCCGCGCCGCTTACATCCAGCACAAACAGGCGCTCCGGCAGGGAGAGCATCAGGTCGCGGTAATACTCCGGCGGACATTCCGGCGGCAGCGAACCTGTCAGGACGACATACTGCCCCGCACCTGTCTTTTCCGCCAGCAAGTCCGAAAACGCCCGCTGATTCGCCGCGTTGACCGGCGCGCCGGGTTCGTTCAGCTCCGTCACGCCCGTGCCGTCCTGCGGGACAATCTTCATGTTCGTGCGCACGTCGCCGTCCACGGGCAGGAAAACATGCGCCACCCGCTCGCCGTCCAGCTTGCGGCGAACCGCATCAATGCCGTTTTTGCCCGCACAGCCGAGGACGCAGGACGCAATGCCCAGCCGACGCGCAGTAATGGCGACATTGATGCCCTTGCCGCCCACATCCTGCCGCGCGGACAGGACACGGTTCACATCGCCCGCCGTGAAGGAACAGAGCGACACCGTGCGGTCAAACGAAGGATTCAGGCACACACAAGCCAGCATGGGCAAACCTCCCCATCATCAGCAGTCCATCCCATTATATCATGATTCCCCGCATGATGCAACCTGACGCGGAAAGAAAAAGGCTGCCCCGTATTCGCTCGGAGCAGCCAAATGGACTCATTCCTTAATGCTGTAGGCATTCAGCGCGTTCTGCATCGTGATCTGTGCGAACGCTTCCAGCGGAATTTCGCGCAGCGCGGCAATTTTCTCCGCCACATAGCGCACGTTCGTCGGCTCATTTCGGCGGCCGCGGACGGGTTCGGGCGAAAGGTACGGGCTGTCCGTCTCAATCAGGATGCGGTCAAGCGGCACATTCACCGCGGCTTCCTGCAATTTCGGCGCTTTCTTGAAGGTCACAGGCCCCGCAAAGCTGATGAAGTACCCCAGTTTCAGGTACTCCTTCGCAATCTCCCAGCTGCCGGAAAAGCAGTGAATGATGCCGCCGGTCAGATGCTTCTTGTGGCGCTTCATGATGTCCAGCATGTCCTGATGCGCATCGCGGATGTGGTACGCCACGGGCAGCGACAATTCCCACGCCAACTCCATCTGCGCCTCGCAGACCGTCATCTGCGTTTCGCGCGGCGACAGGTCATAGTAGTAATCCAGCCCGATTTCGCCGATGGCGACGACTTTCTCTTCCTTCGACCAGTCCGCCAAGCGCTGCAAATCATCCTCCACGAAGCCTTTCGCCTCGTGCGGATGGATGCCGATGGCGGCATAGCAGCCCGGATGTGCCGCTGCGAAATCCGCGCTGTGCCGGGAGGTCGCCATGTCCGAGCCAATCACGGCGTACCGGGTGACGCCCGCTTCCGCCATGCGGGTCAGGACATCCTCCCGGTCGTCGTCGAATTTCGGCTCATCGACATGGCAATGAGAGTCAAACAGCGCCATCATCCGATGATTGCACCGTCCTCCACGCCCTCGCCGACGCTCATCAGGCGCAGATTGTCCTCGTCATCGACAGCGGAGAGAATCATGCCCTGACTTTCGATGCCCGCAATCTTGCGCGGCGCGAGATTCACGACCGCCACGACCTGCTTGCCGACGAGGTCTTCGGGCTTGTAATACTTCGCGATGCCGGAGAGAATCGTGCGTTCGCCGTCCTTGCCGAAGGAGAGGCGGAATTGCAGGAGCTTGTTGCTCTTCTCCACCTTCTCGCAGGACAGCACGCGCGCCACCTGCATCTTGCACTTGCAGAAATCATCGAAAGCGATTTCCGCCGGAAAATCAGGCGTTTCGTGCTTCTTCTCCGTCTTCTTTTCAGGCTTGGCGGCAGGCTTCTTTTCTTCCTTCTTCGGCTCTTCGGCGGGTGCGTCGCGTTCGATTTCCTTCTGGATGTCCAGACGCGGGAACAGCGCCGCGCCCTTATGCACCGTCAGGCCTTCCGGCAGCACGGCAAACGGCTTGCAGACGGAATCCCACGTCTTGAGCGCGTCGTCGGTCACGCCCAGCTGCTCGAAAATGCGTTCCGGCGTGCGCGGCATGACGAAGCCGATCATCACGGCGACGCGGCGGACGCACTCTGCCAGCGTGTACAGCACCGTCTTCAGACGCGGCTGACCTTCTTCGCTGCGGCCCAGCACCCACGGTTGCGTCATGTCGATATACTTGTTGCAATCGCTGATGAGCTTCCATGTTTCCACCAGCGCGTTGGAGAACTGGAAGGCGTTGACGTAGTTCCCCACCTTGCCGGAAAGCTGCTCCGCCTCGTCCCAGATGGGCTTGTCAACAGCTTCATCCACCGCGTCGATGGCGGGAACCGTGCCGCCGAAGTACTTCTCAATCATCGCGACCGTGCGGGAGACAAGGTTGCCAAGGTCATTCGCAAGGTCGGAATTGATGCGCGTCAGCATGGCTTTGAGCGTGAACTCGCCGTCCGAGCCGAAGGGCATTTCGCGCATAAGGAAATAGCGCACAGCGTCGGAGGAATAGCGGTTGCACAGCACGACCGGGTCAACAACGTTGCCGACGCTCTTGCCCATCTTCTTGCCATTGATGACCAGCCAGCCGTGACCGAACACCTGCTTGGGCAGCGGCAGCCCCAGCGCGTGGAGCATAATCGGCCAGATAATGGTATGGAAGCGGACAATTTCCTTGCCGACCAGATGGACATCCGCCGGCCAGTACTTCTGGAACAGCGCGTCATTGTCCGTGCCGTAGCCCAGCGCGGAAATGTAGTTGCTCAGTGCGTCAATCCAGACATACACCGTGTGCTTCTCGTCGAACGTGACCGGGATGCCCCACTTGATGGATGTGCGGCTGACGCACAGGTCTTCCAGACCCGGACGGAGGAAGTTGTTCAGCATCTCGTTGGCGCGGCTGGCGGGCTGGATGAAGTCCGGATGCTCCTCGATGTACTGAATCAGCCATTCGGCGTACTTCTGCAGGCGGAAGAAGTAGGATTCTTCACGCGTCTTTTCCACCGGGCGACCGCAGTCCGGGCAGCAGCCGTCCTTGAGCTGCAATTCCGTCCAGAAGGATTCGCAGGGCGTGCAGTACCAGCCCTCATATTCAGACTTGTAGATGTCGCCCTGATCGTACAGCTGCTTGAAAATCTTCTGCACGCACTTGACGTGGCGGTCATCGGTCGTGCGGATGAAATCGCTGTAATCAATGTCCATCAGCTTCCACAGATCCTTGATGCCCGCGACAATCTTGTCCACATACTCCTTCGGCGTGACGCCCTGTTCCTTCGCCTTGCGCTCAATCTTCTGACCATGCTCGTCCGTGCCGGTCAGGAAATAGACGTCATAGCCCGTCAGCTTCTTGAAGCGCGCCATCGAGTCCGCCGCCGTGGAGCAGTAGGCGTGACCGATGTGCAGGTTGCTGCTGGGGTAGTAAATGGGTGTAGTGATGTAAAACGGCTTCTTACACGATTCACACATGAGTTCATTCCTCCAATTGCTGTTTGAGAGAAACGATAAAAAACCGCCCCTCCCGCATTTTTTGCCGAGGGGCGGAGAATTTTCCGCGTTGCCACCCTGATTTATCACTCATCCTGCGGATAACGGCGCGACCCGCCGCACCTTACTTCAGCTCAAAGGCGTTCAGGCGCGTGATGCTCCGGAGCCATGTTCCCGCAGATGTCCCGGCTGCTTCTCACCTGCCGCAGCTCTCTTTGCGCATCCATCCACGGTACTCTTTCCATCATTGCAGAGGATATTATAGCGTCATTTGGGCATGGTTGTCAAGGGCAAATTTCAATCTGCTGACGAACATCAGCTGTGCTGCTGATACCAAGTGTAGTCGTATCCGTAATCGCCCTGCTGATTTCTGGCGGACAGCGTAAAGCGCACGACGGCGTTCTGCCGCAAGGTCATTTGCAGCGTGCATTCGCCGTTTTCCGCCGCAAGCACCGCCGTATCCGCCGCCGGCTGACCCGCCTGACGCAAAAGACGCAGCTGATTTGCCGTCAGCGAGCGCGGTTCGCCTAAATCGTGCCATACCTTCAGCGGATTGCACGTCACTTCATCCACCGTCTCCGTCGTCAGCGTCTGTTCGCCGCCCGCAGGCAGGGCAATCGTCACGGTCAGCTCGTCGCGGTCGGTGCGGCAGAGATTCCACAGCACGCCTTCATACGAACCGTCATCCTTGCGGACAATCACGCTGTGTTCGTCGCGGTGCACCGGCGTTCCGCGCAGATGGGAGAAGAACGCAAAGCTCCACAGTGTCGGCTTGGCAATCTGCCCGTTGGCAATCAAGCCGAATCCACCATGGAAGGGCATCGGCGGCACGCCCTGCTCCTCGAACACATCCCCGAACGTCCAGTAGGAATATGACGCCGCCACATCGCCCATCCGCGCCAGCACACCCGCCATATACGCCGCATTCAGGTTCGTGTCATGAATCGGGCAGAACGGGTTGTACGACGTGTTGAACTCGGTGATGTGCATCTCCATCCCGCGGTATTCCGGGAAACTGTCGATAATGTCGCGCGTCTCCTGCATTTCAGCGAGGAGGCTGTCCACCGTGCGCATTGTGTGATAGAGATAGCGCCCGCGGTGTTCCGGCGTTTCGCCCATGTAGGCGTGGCGCGACACGAAATCCAGCGGCAGCTGATTCTCCTTGCAGAATCGCAGGAAATTGCGCACCCAGTCCTGCGACGTCGCGCCGCCGCAGATCGCCGGGCCGCCGACGCGCATGTCCGGCAGCACTTCCTTAACTGCCTTTGCCGTCACCGCATACAGGTGATGATACTTTTCTTCATCCGCATTTTCCCAGAAACCCGACAGGTTCGGCTCGTTCCACACCTCGCACGGCCAAGTGGATACTTCTTCCTTCCCGTAGCGCTCCGCCAAATGTGCAAGCGTCGCCTGAACCATCGCCGTCCACTTTGCGTCGTCCTGCGGCGGCGTAACGTTGCCCTTCCAATAGAAGATGGTCTGCGTGCCGCTTGCCATCTTTTCGGGCATGAAGCCCAATTCAAGGAACGGCTTCAAGCCCTGTGCGCGGTAATCATCCATCACGCGGTCAAGGTAGGTGAAATTGTAGCCCTCGTGCCAATTTCCTTCCGCATCCTGATACGGCTGGTAAATCGCCATATCGTCGCTGAACAGCCCGTGACCGCGGATGTGCGTGAACGCGCATTCCGCCTGCGCCATCGCCAGCTGCTGCTGATACTCCTGCTGGAGCGCCAGCCCCATGCGACCTGTGCCGATGCAGAACGCGGTGTTGTTGTTGAACTTCGCCTGACTATCCGCCGCTATGCGGATGGAATCCTGTTTCATGGCATTTTTTCTCCTTACAGTCCTGATTTTGCCCAGTCGAATACGAGCACTTGATCATGCGGCAGCGTCGCCTGACAGGTATCAATCTGCTCATACGGCGCGATATTGACCGGTTCCGCCGCGCGGAGGTTGCCATCCGTCAAGGCGTTGAAGAAGTCGTCGAACATCCAGCGGTCATAGAGCGCCTCACGGTGCGGACAGAGGACTTTCTCAAACGGCAGCTGCTGGATGCCGCGCATGTTGCTGCGGTACTCCCGAAGCCCCAGCGCCTGCGGGAAGAAGAGCCATGTGCAGGGGTTCCAGTCGTCGCCGGACAGCAGCAGCTTCCGCTCCGGCACATACACCACCGCCGAACCGGGCGTGTGCCCCGGCGCTTCGATGATTTCCGCTGTTAATCCGCCCAAGTCAATCACACCGGGCTTCATCACCTTCGGCAGTGGGATTTCGCCCGCGAGAAACGTTTTTTCATCAACCGGCAGGTTCTTCCCGATTGCCTGCGTCAGCACCCGACGGCGCATCTTGTCGTCCGTGAACATGCGCCAGTCCGCCATATCCGCTTCCAGCATGTACGTTTCCGGGAAGCAGCGTGCCCCCATCGCGTGGTCATGGTGGTTGTGCGTCAGGAACACCGTCAGCGGTAAATCCGTCATGTGGCGCATGAAGTCCGCCACATCCTCAATGCCATAGCCCGTGTCAACCAGCATGGCGGCGTTTTCGCCCTCCAGCAGCGTCATGCAGACGCCCATGCAGTCCACAATATGCCACACTCCCGGCATCACCGCGTGAACCGTAAAGGCCATTTTCGGCTCATCCTTTCCATCTTGCCGCCTGAAAAAACGGCGTTTTTTGCACAATTCGACGCACAGTTGTGTTTTTCCTGTCACCCAGTCAACTTTTCGCCAAATTTCTTCCTCTTTTCTGGTTTTGGGTTGTGCAAGTCGGCGAAATATGCTATACTTTTAGTAAAATACGTTACAGGAGGTATCCTGTTTATGGCAAATCAATGGCTTTCGTGGCTTCCGTTTTTACCGGCTGATGTTCCCGCCGATTTTGCGTCCCCACGCGAAGTCGCCGCGTTCGAGCTTGCGCAGGCACTGCCGACGCTCTCCCCGAACCTGCACGTTTCGCTTGCCGAGGATGATTCGCTGGGCGAAGGGTTCCATGCCGTGCGCAAAGGCGACGACGTGACGATTTTCGGTGGCAAAACCGGGCTGCTGTATGGCGCTTACTGGCTGCTGATGGCGCTCGCGTCGGGTTCGGCATTGCCGGAGGATCACTCCTCTGCGCCGCAGTACGCGCTGCGCATGATTAACTGCTGGGACAACGCCGACGGCAACGTCGAGCGCGGATATTCCGGGCGCAGTCTGTTCTTCCAGGGCGGCAAGCTGACCTACGACCCCGCGCGGATGCGGCAGCTTGGGCGTATGCTGGCATCCGTCGGGCTGAACGTGCTGTGCATCAACAACGTCAACGTGCACGACCCGGCACAGCTGCTGATTGAGGACGATCTGCCGGATCTGGCGAAGCTCGCGGCGATTTTCCGCCCGTTCGGCGTGCGGCTGATGGTTTCCATCGACTATTCACAGCCGATGCGCCACGGCATCCCGACGGCTGATCCGCTGGATGAACGCGTGCAGGCGTGGTGGAAGCATCAGGCGGAAGTGGTGTACGCTGCGATTCCCGATTTGGCGGGCTTCCTCGTCAAGGCGGACAGCGAACATCGTCCGGGGCCGTTCACCTACGGGCGCAATCACGCGGAAGGCGCTAACATGCTGGCGCGGGCGCTCAAACCGTTCGGCGGAATGCTGGTCTGGCGCTGTTTCGTCTACAACTGTCAGCAGGACTGGCGTGACGAAAAGACCGACCGTCCGAAGGCAGCGTATGAGCATTACGTCTATCTGGATGGGCAGTTCGACGACAACGTGATTCTGCAGGTCAAGAACGGGCCGTTCGACTTCCAAGTCCGCGAGCCGATTTCCCCGACCCTGCTGGCAATGCCCAAAACGAAGCTGGCGCTGGAATGGCAGCTGGCGCAGGAGTACACGGGTCAGCAGATTGACATTTTCGCCATGCCGGTAATGTGGCAGGAGCTCTTTGCGGACATGCCGCGCAACAGCATTATGGCGATGGCGGCGGTGTCGAACCTCGGCAATGACGCGTGCATGACCGGGCATCCCTTCGCGGCGCTGAATTTCTTTGCATATGGCGCGCTGGCGTGGGATCCTGATGCCTGCCAGCCGGACGATATCATCCACCGCTGGATTCGCCTCACCTATCGTTTTGCGCCGGATGATGAGAACGCGCTGGCGGATGTGCTGCTCGGCAGCCGCCACGCTTATGAACAGTACACCGCGCCGCTTGGCATCTGCTGGATGGTCACGCCGAACCAGCATTACGGGCCGAGTCCCGACGGCTACGAGTATCAGGCGCTGTCTCTTATACACATCTCCGAGCCCACGAGACTCCTG
>ERZ1026884.866-NODE-866-length-18182-cov-9.181056_pt1 | contig 18182 bp, 17 predicted proteins | sample MGYA00380172_ERZ1026884 | MGnify/ENA primary metagenome ERZ1026884 (study PRJEB33269, sample SAMEA4719808) | human gut metagenome | biome: human-associated habitat; feature: organic feature; material: feces | place: Cameroon | collected 2013-10 ... | reverse complement strand
GTGTCTTTTTTTTTCGTATATGAGTATGTAGGAAATGCCTACTAGAAAAGAGGTGCTCATGCGTAGCGCAAATTTATTAAATGATTTCGCCTTCAAGTATGTCTTTGGCGAAGATTGTAAAGAGGCCAATGATGCCTTAAAATCATTACTTACGGTATTTTTAGAAAGGAAAGTCCATCATGTGGTTGTTAAGAATTCAGAAATGGTAAAAGACTATAGTAAAATGAAAAATCCAAGATTGGATCTGTTGGTTGAATTTGATGATCGAACGATGGTGGATTTAGAAATGCAGTTAAGACAAACCAAAGATAATTTACCAATTCGCTTTAGTTATTATTTGGCTAGACTTCATGGTTCTCAAGAATTGGAAGGAAAATATTATGGAGAGTTAAAGGAAACAATTGTCTTAGTATTCTTTAATGTGAATCTAATTGATAATAATAGAATGTGTAACACATTCACATTGAAAAATGAGGATGGCTTATCTTTTGTGAAAGAAACAGAAGATCGTATGAAGATACGAACGGTTGAAATGGCAAAATTGGATGTAAACAAGCCACTTGAAGACATGAATGAACAGGAAAAAATGATTTATTACTTTTTGAATTGCCACAAGGGAATGGATGATAGTAAAATTAAGGTAATGATAGAAAGTGATGGGGTGATTCAAATGTTAGAGAAGCGTGTAGAAACCATATCGGATGATCGTTGGAAGAAAATAATAGAAGATTTTCAAAAACTACATGAAAATGAAGAACGAATGGAACTACAACTTGAACTTGAAGAAGCTCAAAAACAAGTGAAAGATGCTCAAAAACAAGTGAAAGATGCTCAAAAACAAGCAAAAGAAGCTCAAAAACAAGCAAATGAAGCTCAAAAAGAAGTGAAAGAATTGAATCAAGAAAGAGTTTTGATGGTTCAAATGATGCTTAAGAATGGTATGAGTGTATCTCAAATTTCAAAGTCTATATCTAAAAGTGAAGAAGAAATTATGAAATGGATATCGTAGCCACTTTTATGGTGGCTTTTTTTTAGTTTCCGCTTAAAGTGGAAAAAGAAGATTTGAGAATTATAGTGTGAACATTTAAAATATAGATAACAATTTGGTCGACAAAAATTGTATACGAGGAGAGCGAAAATGGAAAAAATTCAAAACGTACTGATGAAGTATTTGATGCCAATTGCCAATAAGCTTGAACAACAAAAACACATTCAAGCTATCAAAGATGGAATCGTTGCTTCAATACCTATTATTATCGTTGGTTCATTCTGTACTATTTTCTTAGGTATTGCCAACCTTTTAGGAAGTGGACCTGTTTATGATTTCTTAAGTGCGAATATGGGCGTGTTGACATATGCATCAGCATTCACAAACGATATGCTTGCAGTATATGCAACATATTTTATTGCGAAGACTTTGTCTGAAAAATATGATTTAAAAGGAAGTCAACCTGCTGTTACAGCTTTAGTTGTATTCTTTATTCTTTGTGCTGTAGTTAAAGATGGTCAATTAAATACATCTTATTTAGGATCTACTGGATTATTTACTGGTATTGTTGCAGCCCTATTTACAGTTGAAATTTATCACATTTGTTACGAACGCAAATGGTATATTAAAATGCCTGAAAGTGTACCACCAATGGTACAAGATAGCTTTGCAGCCTTAGTACCGTTAGTATTGAATACAATCATCGCCGTTGCGATCGCAAATCTTTCGTTAACATTTGGTAAGGTAGCCTTCCCACAATTGATTATGAATGTATTAGCACCAGCTGTAACAGGTATGGATACACTACCAGCTTTATTGATTGTGATGTTCTTTACGCAATTATTGTGGTTCTTTGGATTGCATGGACCAAGTATTACTTCTGCTGTATGGGCAACTTTCGCGATTGCGTATGCCGCTGAAAATATTGCAGCTTATACGGCAGGACAACCTGTTCAACATATTTTTACGTTTGGATTATTCTATGGTATATTATGCGTAACAGGATCTGGTTTAACATTAGGATTAAATATTTTAATGATGAGATCAAAGGCAAAATCATTGAGTTCAGTAGGTAAAGTATCCATTATTCCAAGCTTGTTTGGAATCAATGAACCATTAATTTTTGGTACGCCAATTATCTTAAATCCATTTATGTTTATTCCATTTGTGTTCGGACCATTGATTTGTACAACAATTGTATATTTAACAATGAATTTAGGCTTAGTCGGTAAACCAATTGCCAATCCTCCAGGATTCTTGCCTCCAGGAGTAAGTGCATTCTTAATGACATTAGATTGGAAGGCTGTAGCCCTAGTATTTGTATTGTTGATTCTACAAACTGTGTTCTATTATCCATTCTTCAAGATGATGGAAAAAGAAGAGCTACAAAAAGAACAAGCTTTAGAAAAATAGGAAGAGAAACATGTTAACAGCTAGACAATTAAAAATTATAAAATTGATTATGAATAATCCTGGTATTCACGGAAAAGAAATATCAGAAAATTTAAATGTATCAACACGAACTATACGTAGTGAAATCACATTTATGAATGATGTGACAAACTGTATATTAATACGTTCGAGTACCAAACAAGGATATATGATCAATGATGAGCACCTAGATATTATTCGTAACATAGTCAATCAGAATAATGAAAATGTAGATCTAGCTGTCTATCGTATTTACAAAATTATAGGTAAAATACTATTCTTTGAGGATTGCAGTATATATGATTTATCTGAATTATTAGGTTTATCTGATTCTGTAATCCGCAAAGAAATCAATAAAGTGATTCAGTTTTTGTTGAAAAACTACAATGTGGAATTATTCAAACTAAAAAAAGATGAGTGTGTCATTTTATTAGAAGAAAGTGAAATTCGTGAGCTTCTTTTTAAAATCGTAAAAGACATGGCACTCGAAAATCCAGATGCATTAATGGACATTCTTTATATGCTTCTAAGTGATTCGTGGGTTATGAAATATTACAAATCCACAAAGGAAGATGTAATCAAAATCATGAATGGAGAACAAGTCTATTTATCAGAAACGGACTTATCCATTTTTGCAGCATGCATCTTGATATGTCGAGTACGAAATTTAAATGGATACAACCTAGAGGATAATCAAATAAGTTCTCCGGACGATCTTTCCACTCGTGTCATTACTAAATTATGTATGCAGTCACCTTATTTAGAACAGGCTGATATTTCGATTCTATATAACCTTTTACATACATTTAAAATGAAATCAACGGATGAAGTACCTGAAATTACGGATTTTACAGTGCTTGTATTTGATGAATTTTGTAATGAAGTATTCGATAAATATTCAATCAACTTAAAAGAATCGGAAGCTTTATCTAGTAAAATGCTTTTGCACATAGAATTTATGAATCGACGAGTTATTGGCGGATATGAATTAAAAAATCCCATTGTTGATGATGTAAAGACAAAGTTTCCATTTGCGTTTGAAATCAGTATGATGATTGTTCCCATTCTTTTCAAATACAAACGTGTTTATGTTACAGAAGATGAAATTTCATATTTAACTGTATATGTGGCACAATTTTTAGAGAATGAAAATGTAAAACTTAAAACAATCGTTGTCACAAGCCAGCGCCACAGCGTTAAACAATTGTTGACACAATGGCTTGAAATGTATTTTAAAAACCAGATTGCGATTGTGGATATCATAAATAAGGAAGCTTTGAAAAAAATGGATCTTACATCCATTGATCTAGTAATCACGTTGGATTCATTTCTGATCTTAAAAGATGTTGAAGTATTCAGTATGGATAAGCTGCCAGAAATCAAAGATATTGAACGATTGAATTCCATGATCCACATGATTCGTATGAATAAACGTGTTTCTAAGATATTAGATTGTTATATTCAAAAGGAATATGTAAAGGTATATCCAGACACAAAAGAGCTACCTGAACTTTTACAAGAGATGTCTAAAAAGTTGCACGAATCAGGATTTATATCCGATACAAAAGGATTTTATGAAGATGTTTTGTTGAGAGAAAAGAATTATCCAACTAATTTAGGATCACAAATGATGGTTCCACATGCCTTGTTTACATTTGCCGATAAAACAGGTATAGAAGTGGCCTTGTTGAAAAAACCATTTGAACATCATGGAAATCAAGTGCAGCTCGTATTTTTATTGGCGCTCGAAAAGAAACGAAACGATGAAATAAACTTGTTGTTTCAATTCTTTAACCAAATTGTTTCACACAAAAAATATATGCATGCACTTCTTCAAAGTGAAGATAGCGATGCCTTCATTAAAAACTTATATAGTTTTAAATTGTTAGAGTAAAAAAAACAATAAAACCAAACATAATATATGTATCAATTTATTGTCTTATGACAAGAAAGTGAGATAGTAAAATGAAGAAATTTTCAATTGTTATTGCAGGTGGAGGAAGTACATATACTCCAGAAATTATTTTAATGTTGTTAGACAATTTAGATCGTTTACCATTAAGAAGTATCAAATTATATGATAACGATGAAGAACGTCAAAATCATGTCGCAAAGGCATGCGAAATCTTAATCAAAGAAAAAGATCCAACCATTGAATATGTCGCAACAACAGATCCCGAAGTAGCCTATACAGATGTAGACTTTGTATTAGCACACATTCGTGTAGGTAAGCTTAAAATGAGATCTCTAGACGAAAAGATTCCATTGAAATATGGTGTTGTTGGACAAGAAACATGTGGTCCAGGAGGCATGGCCTATGGCTTACGAAGCATTCCGGGTGTATTGGAAAACATTGAATATATGGAAAAATATTCACCAAATGCGTGGATGTTAAATTATTCCAATCCGGCTAGCATTGTAGCAGAAGCATGTCGTCGTTTTAAACCAAACTCAAGAGTTATCAATATTTGCGATATGCCAATTGGTATGGAGCATACAATAGCACGTATTTTAGGTTTCAAAAACCGTAAAGAAATGTGTATCCGTTATTATGGGTTGAATCATTTTGGATGGTGGACATCTATCAAGGATAAAGATGGAAAAGAATATATTCAAGACTTGATTGCACACCAATTAAAATACGGAAACTGTTTAGCCGATGATGACGCATCACATTATACAGATAGCTCATGGTTTGATACAGCTAAAAAGGTAAAAGATATTATTGCGATTGATCCTACGATGTGTCCAAATTCATATTTCCAATATTATTTGTTTGGAGATGATATGGTGGCACACACAGATCCAAATTATACTCGTGCTGATCAAGTTGTGGATACAAGAGAAAAACGTGTATTTGGTGAATGTGCTCGTATTGAAAAGGCTCAAACAGCTAAAGATACAACGTTACAAATTGGTATTCATGCTGAATTTATTGTGGATCTAGCAACGGCCTTAGCATTTAATACGCATGAAAGAATGTTGTTGATTGTTCCAAATAATGGAGCGATTTCAAACTTTGAAAACGATGCTATGGTTGAAATTCCTTGTATTGTTGGAAAAGATGGATATGAACCACTTACTGTGGGTGAAATTCCACATTTCCAAAAGGGATTGATGGAACAACAAGTGAATTGTGAAAAGCTTGTTGTCGATGCGTATGAGCAGCACAGTTATTTAAAAATGTTGCAGGCATTAACTTTAAATAAATGTGTTCCAAATGCCAATGTGGCACGAAAAATTTTAGATGATTTTATTGAGGCGAATAAAGCATATTGGCCAGAACTAAAATAGAAAGAGGAAATCAAAATGAAAATATTGTTATGCTGTAATGCAGGAATGTCAAGTTCAATTCTTGTGAAAAAAATTAGAGATGTTGCTGAAAAAACAGGTGAAGATATTGAAGTGAGTGCAGTAGCTAATGCTTCAATTAAGAACGAAGTGGGTAAATGGGATGTATGTTTAGTAGGTCCACAATTGGTTTTTGCGGTTGATTCAATTCATCAACAATTAAATATTCCAGTTGCAAGTATTGAACCTAGAGCATACGCGATGGCAGATGGAGCTGCTGCTATTGAAATGGCAAAAAAATTATTGGGGTAATATGGCTAACGTTGAACAAATATCACAAGTTGCTATGCAGGTCATCACATATGCCGGTTTAGCAAAGTCAAATTATTTACAAGCTCTTAAATATTATCGTGAAAACGATCAAACAGCTTATGAACAATCAATGTCAAATGGAGATGAAAGTTTTTCACAAGCCCACGAAGCTCATCTTCAATTGTTACAGCAGGAAATGAATACGCAAGAACCACAAATCACAATGTTGATGGCGCATGCGGAAGATCAGCTTATGTCAGCAGAAACAATAAAGACTTTGATTCAAGAAATGATTTTATTAATAGAAAGTAGAGGTAAATAAAATGACAATTTGGGCAGACATTCAGACAAAGAATGGCTTTGCATCGGACGAAGTACAATCTTCATTACAGAAGTATATTCGTCGTGCAAAAGTTGAAGAAGCTTGTCAAGCAGCCTATGAATTATATACTTCAGGACCTGTCTTCTTAGACAAAATGTGGTCCCGTCTAGAAACGATTGCAGTTGAAGATGTTGGATTTGGAGATTTAAATGTTCCGGTTTTAATTCATGCACTTGATCAGATGCGTAAAAATTTCCCATACAATGATGGGGATCAACCTATGTATTTTATCCATGCGATTCGCGTGCTTTGTACATGTACAAAGGATCGTTCAAGCGATTATTTAAAAAATATCATTATTAAGGAATCTGCCATGGGAAAAGTGGTAGAAATACCAGATATCGCATTGGATAAACACACAAAACGTGGACAAGAAATGGGACGTGGATCAAAACACTTCTTTGAAGAAGCCACAAAGGTGATTCCACAATTAGAAATCGATAATGATTATCGTGAACGCTATGGAAAGATTCTTGAAACATATGATCCGGATCATGTTGTTGAGAATGCATTCAAATATAGTTCAGAACAATATTAATGGAAAGTGAGTGTAAGAGAATATGTCATATAATATTTGGGCTGCCGCAAAAACAAGAAATGGTTTAGCCGCAGATGAAGTGATTTCTACACTTCAAAAAAGCATTCGACGCAATAAAGTAGAAGAAGCATGTCAAGCTGCTTATGAATTATATATTACAGGACCTTTGTTTTTAGATAAGCTATGGCGTCGATTACTAACAATTTCAGTTGAAGATATTGGTTTTGGAAATTTACAAGCTGCTGTGCAAGTTAACACATTAAATGAAGTACGTAAATCATATGCGTATGATGATGGGGATCAGCCAATGTATTTTATCCATGCGATTCGTTTACTTTGTGCAAGTACAAAAGATCGTTCAAGTGATTATTTGAAAAATATTATTATTAAAGAAGCAGCCATGGGAAAAGTCATGGAAGTTCCAGATATTGCTTTGGATAAACACACTAGACGAGGACAAGAAATGGGACGTGGATCAAAGCACTTCTTTGAAGAGGGAACAAAGGTCATTCCTCAATTGAAAATTGATAATGATTATCGTGAAAGATATGGTAAGATTTTAGAGAAGTATGATCCAAATCATGTTGTACCGAATGCATTTAAGTATAACCCAGGACAATATTAAGATTGAAAGACCAGCTTTGACTGGTCTTTATTTTAGGAGGAAATTATGTCAACAGCACACAATAGAGCAAATATAGAAGATGTCGCAAAAGTCGTTTTAATGCCAGGTGATCCATTAAGAGCTAAATTGATTGCCGAAAATTTTTTAAAGGATGCCGTATTATTTAATGATGTACGAGGCATGCTTGGATATACAGGTACATATAAAGGAAAACGTGTATCTGTCATGGGAAGCGGAATGGGAATGGCCAGCATGGGAATTTATTCGTATGAACTTTTTAAATTCTATGATGTAGATGCCATTATACGAGTTGGTAGTACAGGAAGTTATTCTATAAAACTACCAATGAAGTCTGTAGCTTTAGTCAAAGGAAGTTATTCAGAATCTACCTATGCCTTAGCGCAAAGCGGCGATACAGATACAATGCAATATCCAGATGAAGATTTAAATAAGTTGATTGAAAGCGTAAGTCAAGAAGTTTCAATTCCTGTTGTAAAGACAAATACACATTCGAGTGATGTGTTCTATTATGAAGGGGACTATGAACAACCAGAAAAAATGGTTGAAGAGCATGATGCACTTTGTGTCGAAATGGAGAGTTTTGCCCTATTCCACAATGCCAAGGTATTGAATAAAAAGGCAGCTTGTTTATTGACTGTATCTGATTCTTTATGCACAAATGAACATTTAAGTACTGAAGAAAGACAAACATCCTTTAATGAAATGATTACGCTTGCCTTAGAAAGTGCAATTCGCTTATGAAATACAAAAAAATAGTTTGTGTCGTTATTGATTCTTTTGGGATTGGACAAGCTACAGATGCCAAAGAATTTGATGATGTAGGTGCCGATACTTTTGGACATATCCTAGAATATCGTCCGGATTTAAAGATAGATAATCTATATAAATTGGGCTTAGGAAATCTTCATTCTAGTGGTAAGGTTTTACAATCAAAAGGCTATGCTTGTAAGATGCATGAGGCAAGTTGTTCCAAAGATACAATGACAGGTCATTGGGAAATGATGGGAATTCATACGACAAAGCCATTTAAAACATTTACTGAAAATGGTTTTCCTGATGAATTGGTTCAGGAATTAGAAAGATTAACTGACCATGTCTTTATTGGAAATAAAAGTGCAAGTGGAACGGAAATTTTAGATGAGTTGGCGATGGAAGAAATTCAATCGAATGGAAAGAAATTGATACTTTATACATCGGCCGACAGTGTTCTACAAATTTGTGGACATGAAGAAGTGACTGGATTAGATGAGCTATATCGTGTATGCCAAATTGCTCGAGAAATAACTTTAAAACCAGAATACAAAGTAGGAAGAGTCATTGCCCGTCCTTATGTAGGAGATTCGGTGGGTCACTTTACACGTACGAGCAATCGTCATGATTATGCATTGTCTCCATCTAGTAAAACCGTTTTAGATGTCTTAAAATCAAATGCATTTGATGTGATTGGCATTGGTAAGATTTCTGATATTTTTAATGGGCAGGGAATCACAAAAAGTATTCATTCGACTTCAAGTCATGAGGGTATGCTTCAAACGATTGAAGAAATGAAAAAAGATTTTACAGGTTTATTATTTACGAACCTTGTGGATTTTGATGCCAAGTGGGGACATCGAAGAAATGTTTCTGGATATGCCGATGAACTTGAAGATTTTGATGTCTTGCTAGGGCAATTACTTTCAGTTCTTGATTCAGATACACTATTGATCATTACGGCCGATCATGGAAATGATCCAACCTATAAAGGAACGGATCATACTCGAGAGTGTGTACCATGTTTAATGTATTCACCTAGTATGAAAGAATATGGAATATTGGATGATTCAAGTTCTTTTGGTGTTCTTGGTGCAAGTGTTTTAGATAACTTTGATTTATCAAAACCATCTGATTTGATTGGTGAGTCTATTCTTGATTTGACAAAATAGAAAAAACATATTAACTTATTTTAGCATTTATTTTCGTTTTGGTATCCCCTATGAAACTGCCAAAACATAGGGGAGGTAATTTTTTTATGAATAAAATGGAAAATATGGAAATCAAACAATTGGTGGTTTCTATGAGTTTGCCCATCATCATCTCGATGGTGATTCAAGCTTTATATAATATTGTCGATAGTATCTTTGTTGCCAAAATTTCGAGTGATGCCTTAACCGCTGTATCTTTATGTTATCCGGTACAAACCATTATGATTGCGATTGCATGTGGTACAGCCGTTGGCTTTAACACGTTGCTTGCGCGATATTTAGGTGAAAAGAAATTTGATTATGCAAATAATACAATGATGCATGGAATCTTATTAGGATTTGTGAATGGACTTGTCTTTTTGATTTTAGGTTTACTATTTTCTAATGTCTTTTTATCTTGGTTTACATCCGATTCAAATGTGGTTTCACTAGCAAACACTTATATTCATATATGTACGATGTTTTCATTTAGTGTCTTTGTACAAATTATTTTTGAACGAATTATGCAGGCAACAGGAAATGCCATCTACAACATGGTTATGCAAGGAGCAGGAGCCATTATCAATATTATCCTAGATCCAATCTTGATTTTTGGATGGTTCGGTCTACCTGAAATGGGTGTTGCCGGAGCTGCCATTGCGACCGTTATTGGACAGTTTTGTGCCATGCTTATTGGATATGTTATTACGAAGGTAAAAATAAAAGAATTGGATATTCATATGCATAATTTTTCCTTTTCGATACCTATTCTTTGTAAAATCTATAAAGTAGGTGTACCTGCCATATTAATGCAGTCCGTATTAAGTTTTATGACTGTTTTTATGAATATGATTCTAGCACCAATCTCAGCTATGGCGATTACTGTCTTTAGTGTTTACTATAAATTACAGAATTTCTTGAATATGGCCGTGCTTGGAATCACCAATGCCTTGATTCCAATTGTTGCCTATAATAATGGGGCCAACAGAAAAGATCGAGCAATTGAAGCTATACAATTTTCCATGATTTTATCGATTTTCATTATGGCTGTAGGAACGATTGTATTTCAATTATTCCCTAAACAATTATTAGCTATGTTTAGTGCGAATGACCAGATGTATGGATTAGGAATACCAGCCTTAAAAATTATTAGCTTAAGCTTTGTGTTTGCCGGTATCAGTATGGTACTATGTGCTGCCTTCCAGGCTTTAAATAAGGCAAATACTTCGTTAGTGATCACTTTGGCTAGACAACTAGTCATCTTAATTCCATTGACATATGGGTTGATGAAATGTTTTGGCATTCAGGTAGGTTGGTATGCTTTTGTGGTTACGGAATTTATATGTACCACGTATTCATTATTTGAATGGAGAAAAATGAAAAGGTAGCATTCGCTACCTTTTTGCGTATTTAAATGTATACATACAAATGGATGTGGCAATGGCCACATTTAGACTTTCAAAAGTTTCCATTTCAATTTTGACAATGTGATCGCTTAAATCAATTAATTCTTTACGAACACCTTGACCTTCGTTGCCGACTAAAATCGCATATTTTTTACTAGGCTTAATTTCTTGAAGATCTTTATGTTTGTCATGTAAAGCTGTGGCATATACTTCAACATTTCTTTCTTGGAGTAGTTTGATTTCTTCTTTAAGATCTGTTTGGATCACAGGGATATAGAAGAGTGCACCTTGACTGGATTGAATCGTTTTTGGATTGTAGATATCGGCACAGCCCTTTGACATGTAAATGCAGTCAATGCCAAAAGAATGGGCAGTTCTTAAAATTGTACCTACATTGCCTGGATCTTGTACATTGTCTAGTAATAGAATGTTTTCTTCATTTTTTGGAGTTAAGTTTAATTTTTTACATATACCAATCATCTTTGAATTAGAATTCTGATTTGACAATTTATTTAATACTTGTTGAGTTACCGTTTCATAGTTAAACTCTATTGGACACTCAATCCCTTCAAGGATAAATAGTTCTTGTAGAGCATTTGCGTTAAAGGCTTCCTTTACCATATGTTCGCCTTCAACTAGAAATAGATTTGTCTTATCCCTTTCTTTTTTTTGGATGAGTTTGGCGTATTCTTTTATTTTCTTATTGTTTATTGATTGAATCATAGAAAAATATTACCATACTTCGGCTTGAAAAAAAACATGGACTTCGATATAATTTGAACTGTTAAAGCAATGAGAAGACATAGTAGCTATTTAACGCTTAGATAAGAGAGTAAACTGTTTGGTGAAAAGTTTATATGAGTAGGGATAGTGAATTCACCTTTGAGTAAGAGTTAAAACCTCTTCCGTTTCATACGGTTATCATGGTCAATTAAGTGTGTCTATCAAGACGAAGCAAGATGGTAACGCGGCAAAAAGTCGTTCTTGCGTCGTCTTTTTTTTGTTTTTAGGGAAAGGAAGAACAACATGAAAACAATTGAAGAGCTTTTGCAGGAAGCTACACAAAAAATTCAAGATGTCAAAGATTCATCTTCGTTGAATGATTTGCGTGTCTTGTATTTAGGAAAAAAAGGACCCGTTCAAGAGTTGATGAAAGGTATGAAAGATTTGTCAAAAGAGGAAAAACCCATCTTTGGACAAAAGGTTAACCAATTAAAACAAGATCTTTCTAAAATGATTGAAGAAAAGAAAGAGCAATTGGCAGCTTTAGAAATGCAGAAAAAAATCGAATCTGAAAAGATCGATATTACTTTGCCAGGTCGTAAACCAGAATTAGGTAATGCGCACCCATTAAACTTAGTACGCCAAGAATTGGAAGATCTATTCATTGGTTTAGGTTACCAAGTTATTGAAGGTGACGATATCGTAGATGATGAATATTGTTTCGAAAGAGCCAATATTCCTAAGGATCACCCAGCACGTGATATGCAGGACTCTTTATATATTGATCCAAATCGTTTATTAAGAACGCATACAACTGCAATTCAGATGGTTGTATTAGAAGAAAGTGCACCAAATCTTCCAATCAAAGTAGTATGTCCTGGTAAGGTATACCGTCGTGATGATGATGATGCGACTCACTCACACCAATTCATGCAGATGGAAGGATTGGTTATTGGTGAAAAAGTTACATTAGCTGACTTAAAAGGAACTTTGGAATTCATGGCAAAAAAATTATTTGGTCAAGACCGTCAAATTCGTTTCAGACCAAGTTATTTCCCATTCACTGAACCAAGTGTTGAAGTGGATGTTTCATGTCACATTTGTAACGGAAAAGGATGTCCAACATGTAAAGGCACTGGATGGATTGAAATTCTTGGAGCTGGTGAAGTACATCCAAATGTATTAAAAATGGCTGGATATGATCCAGATAAATGTAGTGGTTTTGCCTTTGGTGTAGGTATTGAGCGTGTTGCGATGTTGAAATATGGTATTGATGATATTCGTCATTTCTATACAAATGATAAACGATTCAATTCTACATTCAAACGTTATGAGTAGGAGGATTTAAATATGCGTATTTCAAGAAAATGGTTTAATCAATTTATGGATGTACAAGATCTTTCTATTGAAGAAATGGCAAAACGTATTACAGATGCTGGTTTTGAAGTAGAGGGTATTGAACATTTATCTCAAGGAACAAATTTAGTGATCGGTCATGTTGAAACATGTGTTGATCACCCAGATAGTGACCACTTACACTGTACAACTGTAAATGTTGGAAATGAAGTGGTAAATATTGTGTGTGGTGCACCAAATGTGGCTGCAGGACAAAATGTAATTGTTGCACTACCAGGTGCTGTTTTACCTGGTGGAGAAATCAAGAATGGTGTGATTCGCGGTGTTGAAAGTAATGGTATGATTTGTTCATTACTTGAACTAGGGGTGGATCCAGCTAGTTTAGATGAAAATCAAAAGAATGGTATTGAAGTATTACCAGCTGATGCACCTGTAGGAAATACAGATCCACTTGGCTATTTAGGTTTAGATGATGAAGTGTTAGATATTGGTTTAACACCAAATCGTAATGATTGTTTAGCTGCTTTCAATATGGCAAAAGAAGCAGGAGCTATTTTAAATCGTGAAGTTAAGCTTCCAGAATATGAAGGTGCAAGTGATGTAGGTACACCAAGTCAGTTGCATGTAGAAAGTACAACATCAAAATGTCCATTATTCTATGGAAAAGTTATTAACCATTTAACAATCAAAGAAAGTCCAAAATGGATGAAGGAATTATTGGCAGCTAGTGGTGTAAAATCTATCAATAATATTGTTGATATTTCAAACATTGTAATGTTAGAAACAGGGCAGCCAATGCACTTCTATGATGCAAAGTCGTTACCTAGCCAAAGTATTGTCGTTGCTGATGGATTTGATGAGGAATATACAGCATTAGATGGTGTAACTTATAAATTACAACCAGAAGACATTGTTATCACAAACCAAGGTAAACCAATCGGTATTGCCGGAGTTATGGGTGGAGATGATTCTAAGATTTTAGATACAACGGATTCAATTATTATTGAATGTGCTATTTTTGATCATGTTGCGATTCGTAATACAGCACGTCGTTTAAATTTATCTACAGAAGCAAGTGTACGCTATCAAAAAGGTATTGAACCACTAGCTAGTAAAAAAGCATTGGATCGTGCCGTTCAATTGTTGATTGAATATGCCAATGCGACTGGAATTGAAGAAACTGTTCAATATGGACAAGTTCCATATGAGCCAAAATCAATTTCTTGTACACTAGAAGCCATCAACAATCGTTTAGGTACAGATTTTAATTTAGATGAAGTTGTGGATGTATTTACACGTTTAGATTTTAAACCAGAAGTTAAAGGCTCAACAATTACTTGCCACATTCCAAGTTCAAGAACTGATATGGAAGGTATGGCTGATTTAAGTGAAGAAGTTATTCGTATGTTAGGTTATGATCGTTTACCTAGTATACTTCCTGTTATGCCTATGACAGAAGGGAAATTAACATATAAACAACAATTAACTCGTCAAGCACGCCAATTCCTATGTTCACAAGGTTTACAAGATTGTTTAACATATACTTTAATTAGTACTGAAAAGAAAGACAATGCAATTCTTAATAAGGACGAAGCGATTGAATTAGCAAGTCCAATGAGTGAAGAACGTCGTTATATTCGTACAAGCATTTTACCTAGTTTGTTAGATGTAATTTCATATAACCGTGCTCGTAATATCAAAGATATTAATGTCTTTGAATTAAGTGATGTAGCAGGTGTTAGTGGGGCTAAGATGCATTTGGCAATCGCGATGAGTGGAAATTTACAGCAAACTCGTTGGACAAGTGATATGACACCTAGTGATTTCTATACATTAAAAGGTTTGATTGAAGCCTTCTTAGAACAGATTGGTATTGCTGCTCAAAGAGTTTCATTCGTAGAAAATGATATGGATACAACACACTTCCATCCATATCGCAGTGCAAAAATAATGTTAGGAAAAGATTGTGTAGGTCTTTTAGGTGATATTCATCCTCAATATGGTAAAAATATTGTGATGGCCGAAATCGACTTTGATGCACTTATTAATGTGAAGAAATCAAAAATCAAATTCAGCCCAGTTTCAAAATATCCAAGTGTATCTCGCGACTTGGCATTTGTTCTAAATCGTACAATGCCAGTACAAAAGGTAGTGGATACAATTAATAAGCAAGGTCGTTTGAATAAAGAAATGATTATTCGTGATGTAGAAGTATTTGATGTTTATGAAGGTGAACATGTAAGTAAGAATGAAAAATCTGTTGCGTTGTCTATTACATTCCAATCAGATACACATACATTAAAAGATGAAGAAATCAACCAAGTGTTTGAAGCAATCCTTGAACATATTCAAAAAGACTGCAATGCAACACTTCGTAGCTAAGAGATGTTTTTGACATCTCTTTTCTTTTGCCTATGAAACCTTGTAAAGGGCTTACAAAAAGGTTAAAATAAGACATATAAGGAGATTTTTTCTATGCAGAAATATATTTTAGCAATTGATCACGGAACAACAAGTACACGTGCTGTGTTATTTGATAAGGCGGCGAATGTGGTTGAAATTGCACAAAAAGAAACGACAATATCTTATCCACATCCTGGATGGGTAGAACAAGATGCTAATGAGATATGGCTAGCTTGTTTAGCAGTAATGAGTGAAGTGATATTAAAAAGTAAAATTAGTCCAGAACAGGTATGTGCTATTGGTATTAGTAATCAGCGTGAAACAAGTGTGTTATGGGATGCGAATACGGGACTTCCGGTAAGTCCAGCTATTGTATGGCAATCTAAACAAACAAAGAGTATTTGCGATAGTTGGAAAGAGAATGGATATGAAGAGGTTGTAAAGGCAAAGACTGGACTTCGTATAGACCCTTATTTTTCAGCAAGCAAGATTCGCTTTATTTTTGATCATAATCCAGATGTATATGAAAAGGCAAAGAAGGGTGAAGTTTTATTTGGAACGATGGATAGTTGGATCGTATGGAAATTGTCAGGATCGAATACACATATCACGGATGTATCTAATGCAAGTCGAACATTATTGTTTAATATTCATACGCTTGAATGGGATGATGAATTGTTGAATCTATTTGATATTCCAAGAGAAATCTTACCAGAAGTTAAACCAACATCTTATACATATTGTACAACAGCATCCTATCATTTCTTTGGTCAAGAAGTGCCAATTTGTAGTGTTGTTGGAGATCAACAGGCTGCACTATTTGGTCAAGGTTGTTTTAGTGCAGGTGGTATCAAAAATACATATGGAACTGGCGGTTTTATGTTGATGAATACAGGAGATAAAATTGTTGAATCCAAGAATGGTTTGTTATCGACTGTGGCATGGCAAATTGGTGATCAAATAAGTTACGCACTTGAAGGAAGTATCTTTGTTTCTGGTAGTTTAATGAAGTGGTTGCGTGATCAGATGCAGTTATTTGAGAATACGAAGGATACGCAGGCTATGGCAGAAAGTGTTAAAGATACAAATGGCGTATATATTGTGCCAGCATTTGTTGGCTTGGGTGCTCCATATTGGGATGATGCATGCCAGGCAAGTGTTTTAGGTTTAACGTTTGGTGCCAATAAAAATCATATTGTTCGTGCAGCTTTGGAATCGATGGCATATCAGTCAAAGGATGTGTTAGAAGCTATGAAGCAGGATAGTCAAATCAATATCACATCTTTAAAGGTAGATGGTGGTGCAGCTGCTAATAATTTCTTGTTGCAATTTCAAAGTGATTTGTTGCAATTGCCTGTTCAACGCTTTAAAACAAATGAACTAACGGCGCTAGGCGCAGCTTATTTAGCTGGACTTTCTTGTGGGTATTGGAAAAATGACGAGTTGGGCATAGAACTTCAAAGAGAATTTGTTCCTGAAAAGGCAAAAGAAGAGATGGATGGCTTGTATGTGAATTGGAAAAAGGCAGTAAAAACTTGCCAGAGCTATAAATAAAAGTTAGAATAAATGCATGGAAATTTATACAAAAGAAGATTTTAAACAAATTTTTATAAATTTAGGCATCACAAAAGGAAGTTTTGTGCTTCTAGAAGCAGATCTTAGTCGATATAGTGGTTTGGTGGGTAATTATCAAATGCTAATTGAAACGTTACAAGAATTAATTACAGATACAGGTGTATTGTGTATGCCATGTTTTTCGTATTCTTGTTTAGATCCTGCATGTGCTGGTGATTTCTATCCATATGAAAAATGGAAGGAAATACGTGAAAATTTGCCAGGATTTCATGTGGTATATACACCAAGTGAAATTTATAAGGATTGTACAAATTTATTCTTACATTATAAAGATGTATATCGATCAAATCATCCAGTGTATAGTTATGCGTATTGGGGAAATTTCAATGAGGATATTTTGAAAGTGGGTGTCAATGATGCATTTAGTTTTAAGGGAAGTTTGTCATTTTTGAATAAAAAAAATGCTTGCAACCTTCTTATTGGTGTATCACCGCAAAAGAGTTTGATGGTTCAGGCACTTTCAAATGAATATCAACTCGGTCAGACAATTATACAAAGGGCTTTTCTTCACTCTAAGCGACATTTGACTAAATCATTTCTTGTTCATGTTGTGGATGATGTTTTATCAAAAGATTTGTTGGAAGGGTTAAATGTACAACAGAGCGATTCAAGTCTGGATAATATCTATGTACTTAGAAAAGCGGACTAAACAGTTCGGATATCTTTTCTAACGATTCAAGGTCTTCTTTTGAGAAATTGTTGAATTCAAAAGAATCAATATCTAAGATGGCAACAAGTTTGTCATCTTTTTTTATAGGGATGCAGATTTCTGAATTGGAAGTACAATCACAGGCGATGTGTCCTGGAAATTTGTGTACATCTTCAATTCTTTGGGTTTCTTGTGTTTTAGCACAAGTTCCAACAACGCCTTTTCCGTATGAGATTCTTGTGCATGCTACTTTTCCTTGGAAAGGGCCTAGAGTACACTCTTGATTTTTTTCATCACAAATGTAGAAGCCAAGCCAATTGATGTTTTTCATTTCATGATATAAAAGAGCAATTAAATTGGAAATATTTGCGATATTTGGCAGCGTTTTATCAATTAAAAGATTGCATTGTTCAATTAAAATTTCATTCATTTTTATCACCAGATATATTTTATTTGAATTTGTGCAAAAAATCTATGAAATT
>ERZ1026884.865-NODE-865-length-18187-cov-8.277465_pt1 | contig 18187 bp, 15 predicted proteins | sample MGYA00380172_ERZ1026884 | MGnify/ENA primary metagenome ERZ1026884 (study PRJEB33269, sample SAMEA4719808) | human gut metagenome | biome: human-associated habitat; feature: organic feature; material: feces | place: Cameroon | collected 2013-10 ... | reverse complement strand
CAGGACTTCGCAGCGGACGGCAGCTTGCTGACCTATGCCATCTCCGGCGGCAAGGTGGGTGACAAGATCACCATCACCCTGAAAGCCTCCTGCAACAACTACGAGGATTTCACCATCACCCTGACTATCACCCTGACAGAAAAGGATAATCAGCAGGCACTGCGCATTACCGGCGGCACCACCGTGGTCTACGGTCAGACCTTGCAGCTTGGTACCAGCGGCGGCTCCGGTTCCGGCGCGGTGACCTACACTGTGACCAACGGCACTGGCGAGGCGACCATTGACGCCACCGGCAAGCTGACTCCCGTCAAGGTCGGTAAGGTCAAGGTCAGTGCAACTAAGGCTGGCGATGCAAGCTACAACAGCATCACCAGCTCTCCCGTGGAGATCACCATCACCAGAGCCACCCCCACCGGCGAACCTGCCTATACCAAGATCACCGCTTCCGGCAAGACGCTGGCGGATGCCGCCTTGGGTATCGGTACCATTACGCCTGCCGGCGGTACGATTGCTTGGGACGACCCCACCACCACCGAGGTGGTTGCGAACAAGAGCTACGGGTGGACTTACACTCCCACCGACACCAACTATACGACACGTACCGGAACCATCAAGCTGTGGAGCAAGTCCTCCGGCGGTGGCAGTGGCCGCACGGTGGCAGTGGTGGCTCCCGATATGCCTATGCTGTACAGAGGCGGCACCGGTGACGCGGTAAAGACCCTGCAGGAAAAGTTGAATGCCAAGGGCTTCGATTCCGGCAATGTGGACGGCATCTTCGGAGCCAAGACCTATGCGGCTGTGACGGCGTTCCAGAAGGCCAACGGCCTGGGCGTGGACGGTATCGTGGGCAAACTCACTTGGGCGAAGCTCTATGATGCCACGCCCGTGAACATGACGCCCGTCACGACCCAGCCCATGCTCCGCACCGGCTCCCGCGGCGATGCCGTGCGTAAGCTCCAGGAGATGCTCAACGCCAAGGGGTATACCTGCGGCAGTGTGGACGGCATCTTCGGAAGCAAGACTTACGCAGCGGTGTTGGCGTTCCAGAAGGCCAACGGTCTGGGTGCGGACGGCATCGTCGGCCCCCTGACATGGGGTAAGTTGGTCTAAACCGGTGAAAAGAAATATCATCACCGCAAGGAAAGTGACTGCACCCGCAGTCAGAGCGTAACGTTTCTCTGGAGGGTCATAGCTGAGTAAATCAAGCAGCTGCCAGAGCAGACATACGCAGGCATAATTCCACAACAGGCAAAGGACAGCGCGGCGGACGGTCAACAACACCGGCCTCCGCGCTGTTTCCTTTTCGTCACAGGAAACTCTGTACGCCATTCACAACCCATGAGCCATGCCGCCTTCCCACGCAGAAGGAGAAAACACTATGAAAAAGATCACTCGATTTCCGTTTTGAACCTTTGTCGCCATTATGCTGATGGGGACGGCGATCAGTGCCACCGCTTGTCATCAGAAAGAGGAATATCCCAGCGTACCCGAAGTGACCGAACCACAGCCCACCGGCGAGATCATCCCCACCGTGGACCGGCAAAAGGAGCTGAAGGACGCAAGAAAGAAATACGCCGACGCCGTGGCGTGGCTGTATATGCCCGGTACCGAGGTGGACGACCCCATGGTGCAGGCGAAGGACAACGCTTACTACCTGCAAAAGGACGAGAACGGGAACTACAGCGAATGGGGCTGCTACTACACGCCCACTGTGACAACCGTTTGAGCAGCCGGAGCAAGCTGGACAGGAATACCGTCATCTTCGGTCACTCTGCCAGCAACTGTGACCCGGACGGGCCCAGGCTCACGAAGCTCCATCGGTATATGGATGCGGACTATGTGAAGGAGAACCCGTATGTCTACCTCTCGGTGAAGGGAGAGGACATGGTCTTCCAGATCACGGCCTGTTTCATCACGGATATTGGCTTTGACTACCGCACCGGAAGCACAGGCGGCCATTCGTGATTTACAGCAATTCATTACCGATCATTTTTACACCTGCACGCCGGAGATCCTGGCTGGTTTAGGCCAGATGTATGTGGCCGATGACCGCTTCCGCTGGAACATTGACAAGGCTGGCGGCGAGGGCACAGCAGATTTCGTCGCGCAGGCCATCGCCGCCTACTGTGGAAAGTGACTCTTCTTTGTCTATAGCGCCGCAGCTTCTGAGCTGCCACCTTCGCAGAAACCACTTGCATAACACCCTCCTCAGAGTTACAATGCAGCCAACAGCAACGAGAAACGCTTCCCGTCAGGCACCGGTGAATCTTCACCGGAAACCGGATGGGAAGCGTTTTTGACCACATAGATTACCACATACGGCGCCGGAGCACCCGGAAACAGTGGAGATAAGAGCGTCAAAGAGTAAGTAAAACAAATTAAAAAGCACCAAAAACCGCTATAAACGAGTGAAAAAAGTATTCCCGATAAGTTTGGGAGCATGAGGCCCGGGGTTCGAGTCCCCGCACTCCGACCAAAAAACTTTGAAAAGCCGCTTTTTTAGGCGGTTTTTCTGCGTTAAAAGTTCAGTTTTTTATTTTGCGTTGACCGCATAAGTTGCTGAAAAATATGGGTCAAAGTGCGAAAACAGTAATGCGGCGGCAAGTTCAATTTGCCGCCGTTTTCTCATTTGACCCACAACCTGACCCACACAGGCAAAACTGAGACAACCACACGGAATTTGGGGGCAAAAAACGCCTTAAGATGTTCAGATTGAAAATGCAGTCGAAATAGGGTATTATTGGATAAGGGTAGGCCTTGTGCCTGCAAAGCCAGCCGTACGGTGTTCCCGTGCGGCTTTTTGTATTTCGCATTCCACATGCAAAACGGAGAGATGCTTTAAAGCAGTATCTCCGGTGATGAAACGGCCCCGTGCGTCCTTGGGTATCTGTTCGGCGGCAGCTGACAGCGGACCGCTTTAAGATGAATATCGTCAACTGTGCCCTGCTTGGCGCACTCGTCCTGTCCATGCCAGAACGGCCGGACGTGGAACGGCTGACGGACTTTTACGAATACCCGGGCGGCAGCGGCTATGAAGGGCGGTTTACCCGGTGCGGTATCTGCACACTGATGCAAGAACTGGGATCGTACGACCTGACGCTGGCTCTGTGTCATCCGGACTATACCATGAGTGAGACCGGCGGCGCGACAAGCTTTGTGCGGACGTATACCCTGGCCTCCGGCGGACCGTACTGTGACTGCGGCTATAAAAAATGTGTGAAAAAAGTGCCCCTAGGCTTTCTTGGTGTCCTTGCTGCCCAGGACCTTAATGCCGGTGGTGCCGAACAGCACACCGGCGGCAAACATGGCAAATCTCTTCATGGCAGATCGCTCCTCTATATTTTGCAGCAGTTAGATGTGACTAACCGTCGCCTATAAGATAGCACAGCACAGGAAAAAAGTAATACTTTTCCGAAATAAAATTGCCAAAAATACTGCGGAATGCAGCGTGCTTTGCAGGGAAAACGGCAAGGGCGCCCCGCATAGCCGCAAAGCCCACAGGCCGTCGGAGGCGTCAATGACACCTCCGACGGCCTGAAGCAAAGGCAGCGAGATAAAGGAAGGAAGTTTTTTATAAGGAAGGTTTGGTGGGTGGGAGTAGCGCCCGTGAAAAAGTTTCTTGCCCGCTGCCCGGGGAAAAGGCAAGGTCATGCCCGCACCGGTGCGTCACGGCGTATGGCCAGCAGCACCGCCGCCGACAGCGGCAGGCAGGCCGTCAGGCCCCACAGGGGGATGCCGTAGCCTACCTGCTCGATGAGCCGCCCCAGCACCGTGGGCGCGATCAGTGCTGACAGAGATACGCCCAGCACGATGATGGATGAGGCCGAAGCCGTCCGAGTGGGGAACGTCTCGCAGCAAAGGATCACCAGGGCCGGGACCTCCGCGCCCTGCAGCAGGCCCAGCAGCACCAAAAGCACCCGCTGGACGGCCAAAGACGGCGTCAGCAGCAAAACCGCAAACACGCCGGCCGATAAAAAGCAGGTGAGCAGATAGAACGTCCGCACCGACATACGCTTATACACCAGCGGCGAGAGCATACGGACCACCAGTGCGCCCAGGAAAAACAGGGTGAGCATGGCGTTGGCCGCGCCGCCTGCCATGCGGTGCACGGTCTTGTAGTAGTTGGGCAGCCAGACGGCGATGCCGTTCTGGAAGCACAGATACAGGAAACAGCACAGCAGATAGAGCCATGCGCGCTTGTCACGAAAGATCTCCGCCGGGTTGGCCACGGACCTGTCCCGCAGGGCCGTCATATCGGCGTAGGGCGTGTGGGGCGTAGCGCGGCGGGACACCGCCCAGAACACCGCGCCCAACACCAGCGCCGCCGCGCCCAGCACCAGATACGGTACGGCAAAGGTGGCGGGGCGGCCGCTGTCGGTAAGCCATGTCACCAGCAGGGGCGCCAGCATGGCGCCCAGACCGTAGAAGCCGTGAACGATGGGCAGCAGCGTGCTCTTCTTCTCGGGAAACACGTCGGCGATGACGCCGTTCATCAATAGGTCGATCGTGATATAGCCCACACCGCCGATCAGCGCAAACACCAGCAGCAGCCCGTAGCTGTCATTGCCGTACAGGGGCATGGTGCCAATGGTCACACCGGCCACGCCCACCAGCACCGCGCCGGCCAACAGGCCGTACAGCTTGTGGAGCCGTTCGCCGAACAGGCCCAGCAGCACCGTCATCACGATGCCGCCCAGGGACTGAATGGTCATCACGAAGCCCTGGCGGCTTTCGGTGATGCCGAAAAAGGCCATCATGGACTCGGCGTTGGCGCCAAAGGCGTTGAAATAGACGCCGTACAGCAGAAACAGGGCGAAGCACAGGGCCGCCAGCAGCAGCAGCAGGGTACGCTTTGCGCCGCTCATGCCCGGCTCCTCATGGCGGCCAGGGCATGGAAGGTCTCCCGCAGCGCGGGATATTGCCGCAGATAGAGCTGGTAGTAGGGCTCATAGGCGCGGCCACATTCCGCATCGGGGTACAGAACGGTATTCGGCTTGACGATGGCATCGCAGGCGCTCTCCACGGAGGGATACACACCGGTGCCAACACCGGCCAGAATAGCCACGCCCAGCGCCGGGCCCTCCAGCGCCGCCTTGGCGGTCTGGATGGGGCAGCCGTACACATCGGCCAGCATTTGACGCCAGAATGCGCTCCGCGCGCCGCCGCCGCAAGCCATCATTTCCTCCGTAGGCACATTCATGCCACGGAGCACATCCACGCACTGACGCTGGGAGTAGGTAACGCCCTCCAGCACAGCGCGAATCAGGTGGCCGCGGCCATGGCCGCCGGACAGGCCGATAAACGCGCCCCGGGCCTTCTCGTCCAACAGCGGGGATCGCTCGCCCATCAGATAGGGCAGGAACAACAGGCCGTCGGCGCCGATGGGGGTTTTCTCGGCCAGGGCCGTCATCAGCTCGTAGGGGTCCACGCCCTGTTTGGCCGCCTCGGCCACCTCGCCTGCACAGCAGGTATCCCGCAGCCAACGCAGGGACTGACCCGCCGCCAGCGTGCAGCTCATTACCGCCCACTTGCCGGGAACGGCGGAGCAGAAGGTGTGTACGCGGCCCGCCGGGTCGATGGAAACGCTGTCCGCATGGGCAAAGACCACGCCGGAGGTGCCCAGCGTCGTAAAGGCCTTTCCGTAGCGGACCGTACCGGTGCCCACAGCCGCGGCGGCGTTGTCGCCCGCGCCGCCCACCACGGGCGTACCCTCGGCCAGGCCGGTCAGGGCGGCAGCTTCCGCCGTCACCGTTCCGGTCACGTCCACAGACTCGTACATCCGGCCCAGCAGCGCCGGGTCGATGTCCAGCTTGTTCAGTATCTCGTCAGACCACTGCCGCCGGGGCACGTCCAGCAGGTTCATGCCGGAGGCGTCGGATACCTCGGTGGCAAACTGGCCGGTGAGGCAGTAGCGAATGTAATCCTTGGGCAGCAGGATATGACGGCAGGCCTTGTAGACCTCCGGCAGATGCTTCCGCACCCACAGGATCTTCCCAGCGGTAAAGCCCGCCAGGGCGGGGTTCGCGGTGATGGCGATGAGTTTCTCCGCGCCCACAGTCTCGGTGATCTCGCGGCACTCCTCGCCGGTGCGGCCGTCGCACCACAGGATGCTGCGGTGCAGCACCTCTCCCCTCTCGTCCAGCATCACCAGACCGTGCATCTGTCCGGAGATACCCACACCGGCAATATCGGCGGCGGCCACACCGCTTTTGTGCAGCACGGCCTGCACCGTCTCCCGCACGGCACGCCACCAATCGGACGGCTCCTGCTCGGCCCAGCCGTTCTGGGGCTGGTAGAGGGGGTATTCCACCGTGTGGGCGGCCATGGCCGTACCATCACTGCGGAACAGCACCGTCTTGGTACCGGAGGTGCCCAGGTCGATACCCAGCAAATATTCCTTCATAGCCTTGCGCCTCCTTTAGGCAGGGCCGCCCTTCCGGGCGGCCCGCAATATGTCATTTCTCAGTGGAACAGCACCCGGTTGACCACAGATTCCAGATACTCCTGACGGCCGCTGGGCACATCGAAGCTCTTGAGGCCCTCGGCGTAATCCGCCAGAGACTCCAGGGTCATCTCACCATCCACGATCTTCTTGCCCACGCCGCTGTCATAGCTGCTGTAGCGCTCCTTGACGAACTGGTCCAGACGGCCATCCGCTTTTAGCTCCAGCGCCTTGCGGAGACCCAGGGCAAAGGTGTCCATACCGGAGATATAGGCCAGCAGGATATCCTCGAAGGTGTTGGACTGACGGCGGGCCTTGGCGTCAAAGTTCAGGCCGCCGTTGGTAAAGCCGCCGGCGCGGAGGACCTCCATCATGCAGTAGGTGGCGCTGTACACGTTGGCGGGGAACTGGTCGGTATCCCATCCCAGCAGATAGTCGCCCTCGTTGGCGTCGATGGAACCGAAGCTGCCGTTGACGATAGCGGTACGCAGCTCATGCTCGAAGGTATGGCCCGCCAGGGTGGCGTGGTTGGCCTCGATGTTCATCTTGAAATCCGCCGTCAGGTCGTACTTCCGCAGGAAATTCATGCAGGTAGCCACATCGAAGTCGTACTGGTGCTTGGTGGGCTCCTTCGGCTTGGGCTCCAGATAGAAATCGCCGGTAAAGCCGATCTTGCGGCCGTAGTCACGGGCCATACGCAGGAAGCGGGCCATGTTGTCCAGCTCCAGCCCCATGTCGGTGTTCAGCAGGGTGTCGTAGCCCTCGCGGCCGCCCCAGAATACATAGCCGGTGGCGCCCAGCTTCACCGCGGCGTCCAGGCAGGCCAGGACTTTAGCGGCGGCGGCGGCAAACACATCGGCGCAGCAGGAGGTGGCTGCACCGGCCATAAACTTCTTGTCGCCGAAGTTGTTGGCGGTGACCCACAGGCACTTCTTGCCGGTCTTCTTCTGCAGCTCGTACAGATAATCCACCATCACGCGGAAGTTGGCGATGCTCTCGGCCAGGGTAGCGCCCTCCGGGGCGATGTCCACGTCATGGAAGCAGTAGTAGTCGATGTCCAGCTTTTCCATCAGCTCGAAGGCGAAGTCCGCCTTGGCGCGGAACTTGGCCATGGGGTCCGTCTGGCCCATGGACTTATCCATGGTACCGGAGCCGAACATATCCACGCCCTCGGCGTCGATGGTATGCCAATAGCTCAACGCGAACTTCAGATGCTCACGCATTTTCTTGCCGGCGATGACCTCGTCCGGGTCATACCAACGGAAGGTAAAGGGGTCGGTCCCCTTGGGATCGTAGACGACCTTACTCACATCAGCGTACTTTTTCATGTTATTACACCTCCGAAGTATGTTTCGTTTTTACGCGGGAACGGATCATGGGCACCACCAGCTGGATGATAACGGCCACCAGCAGAATCGAGCCCTTGATGGTATCGTTGATCAGGGCATCCACCTGCAGGGAGGCGATGATCTTGTCGATGATGGTATAGCTCATGGCGCCGAACAGAACGCCCAGCAGCTTGCCCTTGCCGCCGCTCATACTGATACCGCCGATGACCACCGCGGCGATGGCGTACATCTCGTTGCTCTTACCGAGGGTGGCCGGGTCGACGGAGCCGTTCATAGCCAGCCACAGGAAAGCGCTCAGACCGGTGAGTATGCCGGTAATGACATAGACCGCCACACGGGTACGGTTGACGTTGATACCGGCCAGGGCTGCAGCGCGCTCATTGCTGCCCAGGGCATAGACGGTCTTGCCGAACTTGGTGCAGGTGGATATGAACACCATGATGACCGTGACCAGCAGCAGCACGATGCCCACCACGGGAACAGTGGCGAGCTTCAGCTGGCCGAAGCCGTAGAAGCTGGCATAGTGGTCCAGGGTACCGGTCATATTGAAGATGGAGGACCCGGTAGTCCGCAGGTAGTACTGAGCCACCGAACGGAAGATCAGCATTGTGGCCAGCGTCACGATGAACGCAGGCATTTTCACCAGGCCGATGAGCACACCGTTGAACAGGCCGCACAAGCCGCCGGCCACCAGGGCGAACAGCAATGTGAGGAACACGCTGTCCGTGGCATTGAACACCACCACGGAGAAGCTGCCCACCAGCGCCAGCATGGAGCCCACGGACAGGTCGATGCCGCCGGTGATGATGACCAGGCCCATGCCGAAGGCCATGATACCCACCACAGCGGAGTGCCGCAGGATGTTCATCACGCCACTCCAGGTGGTCGCGCCGTGGTTAATAAACAGATAGGCGATGAAGATCGCCAGTGCGATGAGGATAAAGCTGTAATTATTGATCCAGGCGGCAATGCCCTTCTTGTTCAGCCCCGGTTTTTTGGCCTGGGCCTTCAGTTCCGTGTTCTGACTCATACGTTTACCTCTCCCTCCGTTGCGTGTATCACATTGGTCGCATACAGCATGACTCTCTCCTCCGTGATCTCCTCACGGGGCAGAATGGTCTGGATATGCCCGTGGTAGAACACCACACAGCGATCCGCGATCTTCTGTATCTCCGGTATCTCCAGGGTGTTGACCAAGATGGTCTTGCCCTTCTCGGCCAGCTCCAGGATCAGCTTGTAGATCTCCGCCTTGGCGCCCACATCGATACCCTGGGTGGGGTTATCCATGATAAGGATATCCGCCTCAGTGGTGAGCCACCGGCCCAGGATCACCTTCTGCTGGTTGCCGCCGGACAGTGACAGGATCAGGTCGTCATGGCTGTTGGCCTTGATGTTCAGCATATCCCGCATCCTGTTGTACTGCGCCACCTCTTTCCGCCCGCGGATCAGCTGGTGATTGGCAGAAAGCGTGTGCTCGGAGATGTAGTTGTTCTCCAGCAGCGTGAAATCCGGGATGACGGAGTTTTCCTTGCGGTTGGCGGGGATCATGCCGATCTTGTGGCGCATAGCGTTGTGTATGCCGCCGTGGTGCAGCGGCTCTCCGTTGACATACACCGTGCCCGAGCTGATGGGAATCGCGCCGAAGATCGCCTGCATCATCTCACTGACGCCGGCACCCTTCAGGCCTGTCAGGCCGATGATCTCGCCCTTACGCACCTCCAGGTCCACGTTCTCGAACCCTTCGCCGCTGAGGTGCTCCAGCTTCAGCGCCACATCACCCAGCTGGCGGGGCTGGTACACCGAAGCCTCGGAGTAGCTGCTGCCCACCATAAGACGGGTGACGGCCTCCGGCGTAGTGTCGGCAATATTGCCGGACTGAATAAAGCATCCATTCCGCAGGACCGTGTAGCGGTCCGCGATGGTAAATATCTCGTTCATTTTGTGGGAGATGAAGATGAAGGACTTGCCCTGCTCCTTCAATCGCCGCACGATACTGAACAGGTGCTCGATCTCCGCGTTGTTCAGCGCGGTGGTCGGCTCGTCCAGAATAAAGAGCTTCGCATTGGCGTGAAGCGCCTTTGCGATCTCCAGCAGCTGTTTTTTGCTGGTCTCCAGCTCGTCTACCAGGGCGTTGGGGTCGATATCCACGCCCAGGTCGCTCATCAGCTGTCGCGTCTGCTCCAGCATGGCCCGCTTATCCAGCGTGCCCAGCTTGGTCAGCAGTTCCTTGCGAAGAAAAATGTTCTCGTACACCTTCAGATCGTTAAACAGGTTCAACTCCTGGTGTACAAAGGCGATACCTGCCTGTTCTGTCCGCTTGACGGAAATGTCGTGCATTTTCTCTCCGTCAAACTCGATCTCGCCCTCATCCCGCTGATGCACACCCGCCAGGATGTTCATCAATGTGGACTTACCGGCGCCGTTCTCTCCCAGCAGCGCGTGTACTTCCCCGCGCTCCACGGAAAAATCAACGTGCGAAAGCACTTCCACACCGGAGAATGATTTGGTGATATTGGTCATTTTCAGCAATTCCATGCCGCACGCCTCTCTTTGCTGTTTGATAAGATCCCTTCTGCGAAGGGGGAGGTGCCCCGCGGGCGCCGAAGCGCCCGCGAAGCCCTCGGAAACGACTTTACTTACTTGGAGACAGCGTCACCGAAGCCCTGGAAGTCGTTGACGTTGGTAGCATCCACCACGGACACGGCGATGACGTGATCCTGGGTGACGGTACCGCCCTCGATGTGGGTGACCATGTCATCCACGGCAGCCTTGATCATCGCGGGATCGTAAGTAACGGAGAACAGATCGGCCAGCTTGGCGACCTCAGCGGTGTAATCCTTCTGATGGATGCCCTTCAGCACGGAGTAGATCTCGTTCAGACCGGAGGAGGTGCCCAGATGCACACCGGCGTTCAGGAAGGCATCCTTCTTCTCGGCGTCGATCTCGGAGCTCTTCAGCGCCTCCAGGATGCCCATGGCGATCTCGTCGTCGTGGGTGAAGATCCACTTGGTGGCGGTGATGTCCTCAACAGTGCTGGCATCCAGCCAGTTGATGAACAGCTCCTTGCCCTTGCTGCGGCTCCAGCCGGTGTAGTCGGTGGACTGGATGGCAGCGATCTGCTCCTCGGTCCAGCCATTCTCCTTCAGCACGCTGAAGAAGCCGTCGTTACGCATGGTGGGAACGGAAGAGTTGTCACCGGGCATGATGAGGACCTTGTCGCCGGCCTTCATGCCGTCGGCGATGAAGCGCTTGGCGGTCTCGGCGCCGATGCCGTTGTTATCGCCCTTGACGCAGGCAACAGCAGTGGAAGCAGCGGAGTCGATGATACGGTCGAACATCACATAGGGGATGCCGCTGGTGGCCAGCTTGGCCATGGTGTTCTCCAGGGTGTTGTCCTGAGGCAGAATGACCACATAGTCAGCGGTCTTGTTCTCGATCAGGTCCTCCACCTGCTGGATCTGGTTGGCGGCGTCGGAAGAGGTGATGACGGTGGCGGCATACTTGCCGGCGTCATTCAGCTCCTGCGCCTTCTCCTGCGCATAGGTCATCACAGCGCCGGTCCAGCCGTGGTCGGCATTGGGGACCAGGATCGCGATGCGATTACCCGTGGCAGCATCGTTGTCCTTGTTGGCGTCATCGTCCTTCTTCTCGCCGCAGGCGACAAGAGACAGGGCCATGACCAGCGCAAGGATCAGTGCCAGTACTTTCTTCATGGTTGTTTCCTCCTAAAAATTTTTTATAGATACGGACAAAGTCCGCCTATAACGTGTTCTTACAGCTCCACCCAGGCAGAGTCCTTGGCTGCGGAGTCGATGACCGCGTGAACAAACTTCACGCCGTTGAGGCCGTCGGTGACGGTGGGATAGTCGAAAGAGCCGTCGTTGGCCGTACCGCCCGCCTTCACCGCCAGAATGGCGCTGATGATGTTCTTGTAGATGTTGGCAAAGGCGACGATCAGGCCCTCGGGATGGCCGGAGGGGATGCGGCTGTACGCGCCGGCCTTCTCGGTGATATAACCGGTACCGCGGGACAGGGTCTCCGTGGGCTTGCCCTTGGGGGTGTACTTCAGATAATCGGGATAGTGCTGCTCCCACTCCAGTGCACCCTCACTGCCGTAGATGCGGATGGTCAGGCCGTTGAGCTTGCCCGCCGCGATCTGAGAGCACCAGTAAGCGCCGTTGACGCCGTTTTCGTACTCGACGAGCATATTGGCGTTCAGGTCCAGCTCCTTGCCGTAACGGTTCACGGTGGCGGCCAGACGCTTGATGTTCAGGCCGGTCAGGTAGTGGACGGAGTTCTCGATGTGGGTGCCGATGTCGCCCACACAGTTGGAGATACCGGACACCGCCGGATCGGCGCGCCAGACGGACAGCTTAGTGGTGCCCTCGCCGGGGACGCCCAGCTCATCGATGAGCCACTCCTGGACATACTCCGCATTGACGGCGGCGATCTTGCCGATCTTGCCCTCGGCGATCATCTCGCGGGCCACCTTCATCATGGTGTAGCCGGAATAGGTATAGGTGACGCCGAAAACCAGGTTTTTCTCCTTGGCCAGGGCCACCAGCTCCTGCGCCTGTTCCACGGTAAAGCACAGAGGCTTTTCGCATACCACATGAATTCCGTGCTGCAGGAAGCACTTGGCCACGTCGTAGTGGGTGTTGTTCGGGGTCGTGATGCTGACGAAATCGATACCGTCGGGACGCCTGCTCTCCGCCTCGGCCATGGCCTCATAGCTGGGGTACACGCGGCTCATGTCCAGGGAGTAGGTCTCGCCGGTCTCACGGTTCTTCTCCGCATTGGTGGAGAAGCAGCCCGCCACCAGCTGTGCGCGGGGGTCAAAGGCGATGGCTTTGCGATGCACCTCGCCGATAAAGGCGTTCATGTGGCCACCGACCATGCCGTAACGGATCTGAATACCCATATTGTCCTCCTTGTCGCGTTTCAGTTGGCGATAGCGTCGTCAAACTTCACATCGGACTTCTTGAAGTCCACCTTCTTCACGAAAGCGGCCGCCTCGGTAGCGCCCTCGATACGGTCCATACCGCTGTCCTCCCATTCCACGGACAGAGGGCCGTCGTAACCGGCGGCGTTCAGCACGCGGATGATCTCCTCGAAGTTCACGTCACCATGACCCAGGGAGCGGAAGTTCCAGCCGCGGCGCAGGTCTCCGAAATCGATGTGGGAGCCCAGCAGACCGCTGCGGCCATCCAGAGTCACCGCCGCATCCTTCATATGGACGTGGTACACGCGGTCCATAAAGTCGCGCAGGAACAGATGGGGCGTCACGCCCTGCCACAGCAGGTGGCTGGGGTCGAAGTTCAGGCCGAACTCGGGGCGGTCGGCAAACTTCTTCAGCAGCTTCTCGGTGGAGTAGTAGTCGAAAGCGATCTCGCCGGGATGGACCTCCAGGGCGAACTTGATGCCGTTGGCCTTGAACTCATCCAGGATAGGGGACCACAGGCGCACGATCTCGTCGTAGCCGTTCTCGATCATCTCCTCGGTGGTCTGGGGGAAGGAATACAGCCACTTCCAGATGGGAGAGCCGGTGAAGCCCGTGACCACATAGCAGCCCAGCTTCTTGGCCACCACGGGAGCCTTCTTCATGGTGTCGATCGCCCAGGCGCGGATCTCCTCCGGCTTGTCGGCCAACGCCGCGGGAGCAAAGTTGTTCAGCCGGGGATCGGGAGCGTCGCCCACACACTGGCCGATAATGTGGCAGGCCAGGGCCTTGCAGATCAGGTTGTTCTTCGCCAGGGTCTCCTTGATCCAGGCCACGTAGCTGTCATCGCTGTATGCACGATCAATGTCGATGCCGTTGCCCCAGCAGGCGACCTCCAGGCCGTCATAGCCCATCTTGGACGCCAGCGCACACAGTTCATCGAAGGGCAGGTCCGCCCACTGGCAGGTGCAAAGAGTTACCGGTCTGTTTCCCATGATACATTCCTCCTGTTAAAAAGTTAAATCATCATCGGCCTGTGCCGATCGGATCACAAACTTACTGCGAGTGCCGCACACGCACACGGTTGTGGGTATACACCACGCCGGCGGCGGGCCGCCGTCCGGTGTGGATATAGTCGAACAGCACACGCACCGCCTCGTCCCCCTGGGCGAAGGGCTCCTGGGTCACAGTGGCGGCAATGCGCCCTTCCTCCATATACCGCAGCACGGCCTCCGTCCCGTCCACCGCCAGCACGCGGATATTCTTTCCGCTTTCCAGGATGGCCCGCATACCGCCGTCGATACCGGCAGCGGCAAAGCACACCATATCCGGCGTGTGGCCCGCCAGATAGGCCCGCAGCACCTGACAGGAGACATCGTCGTCGTCCTGATTTTCCAGCACGGCGTCCACCGTGATCTCCGGCGTGCCCTCCAGTGCGGTCCGCAGACCGCGCACACGGTCCATATGGCCGCGGACATTGGTGCTGCCGATAACAGCCGCCACGCGGCCCCGGCCATTGAGCATGAGCTGCACCAGATCTCCGGTGATCATACCGCTGTTGTAGTAGTCGCAGCCGACAAAGGCCACACGGTCGACATCGATATCGGTGTTGACTGTGACCACCGGTATGGGCAGTGACTGCAGGTACTCCGCGACCTCGGGCACATCCAGCGGCATGACCGCCAGCGCGTCCACGCCCTCGGCCACCAGCCGGCGCATGGCCTGCAGCTGCGTGGCGGCGTCGTAGCCCTTGATCTCGCGGATGGTAAGGGTGGTGCCGTAGCTGGAGAGTTTTCTGGCGCGGCTCTGTGCGCCGCGGAGCACCTCGTCAAAAAAGGGATTGCCGACGGAGGGGATGACCATGCCGATGTGGGTGCGCTGACGGGAGCGAATAAGCGCCTGGGCCAGCTGGTTGGGCTGGTAGCGCTCACGCTCGGCAATGTCCAATATACGCTTGGCCAGCTCGGGATTTACGTTGCCGCGGCCGTTGAGTACCCGGTCGACGGTGCCGCGGCTGGTGCCCGCTTTTTCGGCGATCTGCTTGATGGTCACGCGTCCGCTTCTCCTCTCCGAAATTTGTATCGCCCTTGGCGATGTGTCATTTGTGCTCGAGCACGAATTGACTGTGCTCGAGCACAGTTTCAAAATACCATCTCTTTTGTGATCTGTCAACGGAAAAGGGCCGGCGTGGCTCTATTTCTGTAGAGTTGCCTAAACACGGCGAAAAACTTTTGTTGTTTTTCCCAGTAGACATTTCGGAATTCCCTGTTACCCGCAACGCTTTGTGCCAAACATTCCAAACCAATAAGGTGGCTGCCAAACAGCAAAAGGGGCCACCATACAGCGGTCCCTTTTATGCGGAAAAAGCCAAACGGCTCCCGGGCGCGCGCCCGGGAGCCGTTCGGTGCAAGGGGGAGGAAAAGGAGTAAAGGAAGAAAACAAGCTATTTGGTGCAGACCGGCAGGAACTGGCCGAAGCAGTCGGGCAGGACCTGACCGTCACGCATAGTGGTGCGGCCACGGAGGATGGTCTCGACCACCCGGCCCTGGAAAGACATACCGTCATAGGGGGACCATTTGGCTTTAGAGTACATCTTCTCCTGACGGAAGGTGTAGGCCGCGGACATATCCACAATGGCCAAGTCGGCATCGGCTCCGGGGCGAATAACGCCCTTGCGGGGATAGAGGCCGAAGGTGCGGGCCGCATTGGCGGAGGTGATCGCCGCTACACGGGGCAGCGTCAGCAGGCCGCGGTGGACAGCGGTGAGCAGCACAGGAGAAAGACCCTCGATACCGCTGATTCCGGCGGGGGCATCCCAGAAGGAACGGTGCTTTTCCTCGCAGGTGTGGGGCGCGTGATCTGAGCAGACCCAGTCCAGGGTACCATCCGCAAGGCCCTGCCAGACTGCCTGGCGATCTGCGGCGGTACGGATGAGAGGGTAAGTCTTCATCACCGCACCGCAGCGGCGGGCGTCGCGGTCGGTGAAGGCCAGATAGTGGGTGCAGGTCTCGGCGGTGACATCCACGCCGTCAGCCTTGGCGCGGCGGAGGTGCTCCACGCCGTCGCCTACACCCACATGGAGGACGTGCAGGGGCATGGAGAGCTCCTTGGCCATGTCGATGGCGGTGTCGATAATGGAGGTCTCGCAGCTGACGGGGCGGGTACGCAGCAATGCGGCGTAGTCCTGCGCGCCGGCGGCAAGGGCCTCCTGCGTCAGGGCTCGAACAATGGAGAAATTCTCTGCGTGGATGCCCAGGCGTTTGCCGGTGGCCTTCACGGCGCGGAACAGGCGATAGATCTGGCCGTCATCCGGGGGCGGGAGGACGTTGTCCATGCCCTCACGGTAGTTGTAGATCAGGCTGTTGTCCCGGCGGTCCACCGCGTAGCCCCAGAAGAATTTGAAGGCCACGCAGCCGGCCTCCGCCAAAGCGGGCAGGCTGGCAAGATTGGCATCGCCCAAAGCCAGGCCCCAGACGCAGAAATCCGCATGGGCCTTGGGCTGGATGACCGAGACAAGATCGCGGAGAGACTCCGCCGAGTGGATGGTAGGGGTGCAGTTGGGCATTTCGAACACGGTGGTAATACCGGTGGCGGCAGCCGCCGCGGTGGAGGAACGGAAATCCTCCTTCTCGCCGGTGGCCAGACGGCCGTCGCGGGAGTGAACGTGGGTCTCGATCAGGCCGGGCAGGATATAGCGGCCAGAAGCGTCGGTAGTTTCACCGACGGTGCCGGGCAGGCGCTCGGACGTGACGGCGGCGACCCGGCCATCACGGATGTAGATATCGGCACGCTGCATACCGTCATCGTTGACCACCGTGCCGTTGTAGATGACTCTGTCCCAGTCCATAAATGCCTCCTCCGATATGTATACTGTATACACTTAGTCTTCAAGAGAAGCCCCCATGACAGGTCACAGGGGTCTCGTGCAGGCGGTACATTCCGTCATACAGGCGGTAGATATCCGTCATGCAGATGGTACATATCCGTCATGCGGGCGATACATATCCGCCATGCAGATGGTACATATCCGTCATGCAGATGGGGTCTGTGCGTCAGTCCTCCTTGCCGTAGCGCTGGAGTGCGGCCTCGTGAACGTTAGCGGTATGGGCGGTGAGCACCCGACGGAGGCGATCCGCATCACGGGCCCGCAGGGACGCCACGATCTCCTCGTGCTCCGCCAACGCACGGCGGCGGCGTTCGTCATCGGACAGCACGCTCTCGCGGAAGCGGGCGTGCTCCGGGTTCTGAAACGACGTGGTGGCGCTGTAGCTTTCGATCTGGTCCAGGAGCTTGATGAGCAGGGGCATATTGCTGCTCTGGGTCAACAGGCCGTTGAATTCGTCCAGGTGGCGGAAATACGCACCGACGTCATGCTTGTCCAGCGCCTCGGCGCAGCCGCGGTTGTCGGCCTCCATGGCGTCCAGCTGCGCGTCGGTGATGTTCCGCACCACAGCATCCACGCTGAGCAGCTGCAGGGCGGAACGGATGGTATAGACCTCGTCCACCTCGGCACGGGTCAGCCTGGGCCGGGCCACGGCGCCCTTACGGGGCTCGTAGACCACCAGCCCCTCACGCTCCAGCATACGGATGGCTTCGCGCACGGGGGTGCGGCTGACGCGGAAAATATCGGCGTATTTTGTTTCGACAATGCGCTCATCCGGCGCGATATCGCCGTTGATGATGGCGTTTTTCAGCTGGGTATATATCGTCTCGCGCTGGGGATTGGCGGGGTCCACCGGTGTGAAGGCTGTCATCTCTCTATGCCCCCTTCTTTTTATACCGCAGCAGGCGGCTCTATACACACTATACCCGCTGCTGCGGGAAAAAGCAAGCAAAACCGGCAAATTCTGCTGATTTTCCCTCTCCTGCCGGGGCTTGGGCGCAGTGCAGTCTCTCTTACATGTGTATGGGATACTGTATACAAAGTACATGGTAACATATTCCTTTCCCTTTTGCAAGGGATTTTCAGACGCGTGGAAAAAAAAGAAAGCCCTTACGGGCTTTCTTTTTTCGCTTAGTGACGCTTTTTAGCGGTCCAGGCCATGCCGGTAACGGACAGAACCGCCGTCACGGCGTAGATACCCACGCCCGCGTCGAAGGTTTTGGGGCTGCTGGTCTTGCCGCCGATGGTAAAGTCCATGCTGGTGTTGCCCGCCGTGGACAGGATGGTGATGGTGTGCTTGCCCGCCGCCAGCGTCTTGAGGTACGCGGCCTTCAGGTACACCACGGTGGAGCCCTCTTCAGCGGTGTAGTTGGACTTGGCAAGGGTCTTGCCGTCCACCTGGACACCCTGGAAGGTGCTGAACGCCGCGGTGGAACGGAACACCAGGCCGTAGTCGCCGCCGGGATAGTCCGTGGCGGACTTGTTGGTGCCGTTCAGCTCAGCGGTGATGCCGGGGGTGGAGGGCTGTCTCTTATACACATCTCCGAGCCCACGAGACTCCTGAGCATCTCGTA
>ERZ1026884.863-NODE-863-length-18214-cov-31.087670_pt1 | contig 18214 bp, 24 predicted proteins | sample MGYA00380172_ERZ1026884 | MGnify/ENA primary metagenome ERZ1026884 (study PRJEB33269, sample SAMEA4719808) | human gut metagenome | biome: human-associated habitat; feature: organic feature; material: feces | place: Cameroon | collected 2013-10 ... | reverse complement strand
TTCTCAAAAGCACATCGAAAGTGTCGTTTACCTCGTTTTCGATTTCTGCCGGATCATCGCTAAAATATACATCTGCCTTTTCTGTACCTATTTCAATGGTCTGCGTGCGATCGTTCCCGGTAACGATGTGTACCGTTATCGTATCGCCCTGCTGACTTAGAAAACTGCCGTGTATATACATATTAACTGAATTTTATTTGTTACACATTATAGTTCTTACCGCTCTTTTTCGCCACTCGCTTAACATCTGTAATCATGTCAAGTATCTTTCGTGCGTTGGCATTCATATTGATGTTTACCTCCGTGGCTGTCGGTTCAATGTCGTTTGTTATGTTCTGCATCGTTACCGGCTGTAACCTCCGCTCCGTAAAGGTAGGCGGCTGAAACTTGCCGTCAATCATGCCGAACAATCGGGCCTGCTGAAACTTGTTTAGTATCATCTCGCCGCTGTTCACTCGGGCAAACTTCTTGTCACCCGATGTAGAAGTACCGCCGATAACACCACCAGTGGCAAATCCCGAAACTGCTGCGAGTGCCCCAATAACTGCCGCCACACCTGCCGCAATCGCTACCAGGTTCAAAGGGAACGGCATTTTTGCACCGCTCGCCGTGGCATTTGCTACCGCTTCGCCGCTCTTGGCTGCCGTGTTGGCTGTTGCTGCTGCCGCTTCCCCTGCCGTTGCTGCTGCATCGGTAGTGGATGCCGCTGCGTGTGCTGAGGTTGCAGCCGTGAGCATACCGAACAACTCCACAATACCCTGTATGCCCTCGGCAATGGAAATGAAGCCGTTAATAAGTCCCGTCACCTGCTGCCAGGCATCGCCGTTGCCCTCCAGTGCATCACTTATGCCCTGAATGCCGTTACCTACGCCCTGGATGCTTCCCCAACCGCTTTTGATGTCGCCAAACACTTTGTCAAAACCCTTGCTGTCAAATTCAATCTTTATAGGCTTCAATCCGATTTCTGCGAGTTGTCGGTTTATCTCCTCAATCTCTTTCAGTGCCTCGTCCTTGCCTATGATTCCTATCTCGTAGTCGGTTTGTATGCGGCTTGCCTTATTCTGGGCGTTGCTGTGGCTCTGCCTCTTGTCGGCATCGCTTCCCTGCACGATATATGTTGGTTCTGTCTCTGCCTTGATAGATACCTTACCCTTTGTAGCTTCGTCTATCTGCCGTTGTATGTCGTCTATCTTGGCATCGGCTTTCACCCTTGCATCTATTGTGGTGGCTTCCTCAAACTCCTGCTGTGCGTCGTGCAACTGCTCTTGCAGTTCCTTGATGTAGGTTTTGAAATGTACCTCTATCGGCTTAACGCCCAACTTTTCAAGCTGCTTGTTAATGTCGGCTATTTGCCTTTCGGCATCTTCCTTGCCGATAAGTCCTATTTCAAAGTCCTGCCTTATCCGGTCTATGTTGTGTTGTGCATTGGTTCGGCTCTGCCTCTTGTCGGCATCGCTTCCCTGCACGATATATGTTGGTTCTGTCTCTGCCTTGATAGATACCTTACCCCTTGTAGCTTCGTCTATCTGCCGTTGTATGTCGGCTACCTTTGCATCGGCTTTCACCCTTGCATCTACGGTCATGGCATTACCCATTTCCTTTTGTGCCGCCTCCAACTGCGCCTGTAGTTCCTCTACGTGGGTTTTCGGTTCATCTTTCTTATCGTCCTTGATGGTCGTTTTCTTCGGGGTGTCCTTGGTAGGTGGGACAGTAGGCGTATCAGCCGTAATAAAACTACGTGCTGTGTTCAGCCGTGTGGTGAGCTGCTTTTGTGTGTCACCAATCTGTCTGTTTACGGATTCTATTTCTTTATCCACACTATTAATCTGTGTGTTTCCGGAAACATTCGTACCGTTGTACCTCTCCGCTCCAACCTTGGTAAATCTCCACTGCCCATCGCTGCCAACCTTGCCGTAACGATCGCTACGCCAACTTTCGGGTACGATGTCACCCTCTTTGGCGTGTCTGCCTCCCTGCTTGGCATCGTCGGCAATAGTCTTGGTGATCTTCTGCTTTTTATCAAGCAACTCAATTTGACGCTGATACAAAGCCGTGAGTTTTGCCGCATACGCTGCCGCCAATGCCCTTTGCTTGAATGCCTCCACCACGGCATCGGTCTTACGGTTAAATATGTTCTCGGCTTCCGTCACGTTACCGATTTTCAGACGCAATTCATTGAAAGCACTTTGGTTGTCCTTTATCCACGCCATTTTCTGCTGCTCTGTGGATAATGCACGCCAACCCGCTTTCAGTTTCTCATATTTCGCCATGAGGTCGGCGTATGTGTTCTTTAGCGCACTGTCGTAGGCGGTTTTTATGTCGTCGGCTGCATCGCCAATGCCTTTCATGCTCTCGGCTGTGTCCTCGGCCTGGGTCTGTGCATCTGCCGACTTTGAGGTAAATGCCGCTATAACCTCAGTAAGCGCAACGATAGCCACGCCAACGCCTGTAGATATTAACAAACCCTGTATGGCAAGTTTCAGCGTTGTGGCACTCACCGCCGCACCACGAAATGAAGCTGTCATTACTTGTACCAAAGCATTCATACGCACCGATGTAGCGTTCCATACAAGCGAAGCGGCATTCATTGCCATTGTGCGAACCTTGACAATAGCCTGTATCTTTGCAAGATTCTTCAAACCGCTAACCATTGCAGAAACGGCAATCACGGTATTGCCAATCTGGGCCGTAATGTTGAGTACCGGCATAATGCCACCCATCGTTGAGGCTATAGCGTCGCCCACTTCTGCAAACTTGTTTTTGAGTATCTGCAAACTTGCTGCTCCGCTGCTGCCCATAATGGAAAAAGCATCGTCTATAGTTCCGGCACTGCCTTTCATCGCCTCCACGTTCTCATTAAACTTGGCTGCGAGTTGTCCGGTGAGTGGTCCCAATGCTCTCAGGCTCTCGGCACTGCCGAATAACTTACCGTAGATTTCCTGCTCCAGCATACCGCTCTTGCTGGCGTATGCCTTAACGTTCTTGTCTAAGTCGGTGAGGAAATTACGCATACCTCCTGCCGCCTTGATAGCTGCCGCATCAAACTCGATGCCCATTTGCTGTGCCATCTTGCTTGCCTCGCTCGACGGCTTCACCAAAGCGGTAAAGATAGCGGCTAACTGGGTGGAAACTTCTGCCGTGTTACCGCTCACGCCCGTAAGCGTTGCAAAGGTTGCCATAAGTTCGTCGATGCTTACACCCAAAGTGGCGGCATTGCTCGTAACCCTCGGTAGGGCTTGTGCAAGCTGCTCGAACGATGTTACACCATTCTTGGCCGTGAGCTGTATTTTATCCTGCACGTCGCCTGCCTTGTCCCACGACAAACCATAATTCTTGATAATGGTAGATGTAACCTTTACAGTCTCGCCCAGATCAGCAATACCGCCCACGGATGCTTTTGCCGATTTCTGCAAAAAGGCTATCCAGTTGTCTTCAGGCACGCCATTGCTGATAACCTGGTACAATCCGTTAGCGAGTTCGTCACGTACTACCGGAATGCTTTTTGATAACTCGGCTACCTGTCCTTTGAGTTTGGCAAAGTCCTCGCCGCTCTTTCCTGCCATCGTGTTAGCGGCGTTCATGGCTGCGCTGAAACTGCGGCTTTCCTCGGTAACGCTGTTGAGTGCTCCCGAAATCTGCGAAATGGCATTGGTAACGTTATTAGCCGCCATTACCGCCTGGTTGAAATTAACCAAAGCCGCGTTTAGTTTTTGGCTGCTCGTCTTGGCAGAATCAAGCACACGTCGCAACTCTTCCGCTGTAGAAGTAGCTGTAACCAACTGCTCTTTGCCGTCAACAACCAGTTTAACGTTAAATTTTATTTCTTTTGCCATATTTTCAGCGTATAAGTAACTAAGTAATCAATATTTTTTGTATCTTTGTGGCGAAGCATTTAAACTAAGCGTTATGGAAAAGGATTATAAGAACATCAACCACATATCAGAAGCCGCAACCAACGATGTAGCGAGTAAGCCCGAAAATGAAATCAGGGCAGAACTTGTTAGTGTCGAAGTTGTAGGCGAGGATACGCCGCACAAGCATTCAAACAAATATGAGGCTTGGGGCGTAATTGCCTTGTTGTCTCTTGTTGTCTGGGTTATCTGCCTGACGTATTTTGCTTTCAATAACCAATCGGTCAACGGCTTGTTTGCCCTTGGCGGCTCTACCGCATTGTTCTTCCTGTCTATTGGGCAAATGGTACTTACAAGTTCCGAAGAACTGAACGGCGAAGTTATTTAGCCGTTTCCTACTTTTCCCAACACTTCCTCAAAACGCTTTAACGCATCTTCCTTAGATACTGCCGGGGCTGCTTTCGTATGCTCCGGCTTTTTCTTCTCCCATGGAAAGGGTAGAAGTCCGTGGGGCGTTAGCCCTTTCTTTGCATACGGCTGTATGGTTATTGCCGCAAGCATACGCATACGTTCCCAACTGTCTTGATACTGCGCCGTCCGCTCCTCGCTGTACGCCTTGTATATGTGGCTGAACTCCTCGGGCGTGAGGGCGCAAAAATCATTGTAGGGCAAACCGATGTTGCCAACGGCTATGCCCAGAATGTCGAAGATGCCTAACTTTTTTTTTCGCCCTCCGTGCCGGTGTCCTCGGGTGCCTGGTCTGCCGTGGCGTTCACGGTGTCCGTCCATTTGTTGAGGTCTTCGGGCGTGAGGCTGTCGGCAAAGTCCATAAGCGACATATCGAACTCTATGCCATCGTGCTTACAGGCTGACGCCACGCAACAAAACAGATAGGCGCACATATCCGATAGGCTGTTGCCTAACTCCGTTACCTCCTTGCCGGTCTCTTTCTTAAAGCGAAGCATAGCCCCCATAGTCTGCCTACAGGGGTATGCCTTGCCGTTGATCATGATTTCAATCTTTGGCATAAATCAACAATTAACTAATAATTCAACAAATCAAACATTTATCTTAAAAACAATATGGCCTTTGTTTCATGTGGGCGTTACTTACCCGTGCCGGTTGTCTGCGCCACTACCGCCGCATCCTTGCCCGGGTAGGTCTCAGGCTCGCCGTCGTTCTCCAAAGACACGCTGTAAGTAGCATCGTCCTGCGCCGGGCTTGTCTCCTCCAATGAGGCGATAACAAAGTTACCCTTTACATAAGGTGTCTTGTCGCCGCCTCGCTTGAATGCCTCAACCTCCACACTTGCGCCCTTGCCCCAAAGTGGTGCAATCTGCTCGTGTCCGTTCTCGGTTTCGTCATAGAAGCGCAAACCCTCGGCACTGATAGAGATAGACAAACCAGTCACTCCCTTGCCCTTCCAAAGTCCGCTGCTCTTGGCGGCATTCGCTACAGGCTTGACGGCACGGTCTTTTGTCTCGCTGTTGAAAGTGAGGGTGTGGCTTGTGCAATGTCCCACCGCCTTGCCTCCAACCTTAAGCAAAAGGTCACTACCATTGATATATCCAGTATTATCTGCCATAACTATAAAAATTAAATGGTTCTATATTACTTAAATTCTGACTTGATAAACAAGCTGCTGCACAAAGGCATCATCCTCGTAGCCCTCTTCGCTGTCGGCAAGCGTACAACTGCGCATCTTCACGCCGTCGTGTTCTCCGCTTGCGTAGTCGAGTGCCTGGCGCACCGCCTCGGCAAGCTCCACGCCCTCGGCATACTTTGCCGTATAGCAAACCACCTCCATAGTCACTGTGTCGGCTCCCGGCGTTCCCTGCTTAGTGGGATTGTGTGCCAATGCCGCACGGCGATATAATATATAAGGTAGTTGGGCGTTGTCTATCACGATGGGGAAAACCTTGTTTGTTCTCCGCTTCACTTCCTCGTTGGATAGAAGTATATCGCGAATAATGCTGCCCGCACTTAATGATGTCTTTTTCTGTGCCATAGCTATATGTTATAAAAGTCCCTGCTTTCTTGCTGCCTTTTCCACGTTGTCCTGCAAGTTGTTGAAAAGGTTTGTTTCCACGCTGTCGGCGGTCTGCTGCTCTGTCTTGGCGAGAAAAGCGTAACGCTTCATCTTGCCGCGGCTCGCACCGCCTCGTAGATACTGCCTTATTTTCTTGCCCGTGAACCTGCTTTTACCGAAAAACGATGAAATACGCCGCCCCACATGTCTTTGGCGTGTTCCGTCCTCCGCCCACATCAAAACAGGCTTTTCCATGTTCTGACGGTTGAGGTGGATGCCCTTGCGCCTACCGTGTGGCTTAACGCTTACCATGAAGCCCAGACCGTAGCGATCGGGGTAGGTACGCACATAGATGCCGCTTGAAAGACTGCGCTTTGTGCCACTGCCAATGCCGCTTTGTCCCAGATTGGAGACTGCCGCCTTTTTCAGGCGGTTTCCCTCCCTGCGCATGGCACTCCGCATAGCCTTGCGTTGGTCTTTCACGTCGAGTGCCTTGTAAACATCGGCAAACGGCTTGTTGATGTCGGTAATGGTTTCTTTCATCGTTCTGGCTGCATATACATTAAGAAAACAGACTATTGCAAAATCTGACTATTCGTTTACTCGTTCACAAACTAAAGTGTTCATACCTCTATCAATGTTTGGGATGATGGCAACAACCGTATAAAGGTAGCCGCCCAACTGCTGCACCCTCCAGTTTTCTTTAACCGGGTGTGCGTCCCTCACATTAAATTCGGCTCGATAGTCGGGGAAATGTTCGCCCACTTCCTCGCTACGGTTTCCGCTCTGCTTCTTCCTTTCTGCCCATACGGTACGTATAGGCTCGTAGGTTGTCGCTTCCTCGCCGTAGTCGTTTGTTGTTGCCGTAGGCTTCAACAACTGCAAACGATATTTCATTTCTCCTGCTCTCATTCCGCTAATTTCCGATAGGGTTTAATTAAGGCTTGTAGCGAATCAGGCACGGCGTGCATCTGCACGCTACTCACACTTTCACGCTGATTATACCAATGTGCGCCCAACATCATTATAGCGTGTTTTATGGGGGTAGGTACATCATGTCCGTTACCCATCTGCGCCAATTCCTCTTGGGTTCTATTGGTCGCCGTGATAACTGCGCTTTCTGCTGTATCTAATAGATGCTGCAAATACTCGTCATCATCGGCGAAATCATCAGCCCTTACGTGCTTCTTAAAAAGTGCCAAACTCACTACTGCCATAACGTTATAACTTTATTTTGTGATTACTTACTTAACCCTTAGTGCCTGCTGCCGCTGCCACTGCCGGGTCCTTAGACAACATGGCAAACGCCTCCTCACGCAATGTGGTAATAGCGTAGTCGGCATTGAGCACGAAGTCGATAGAATTCTTACGTGCGAGTGTATAAGGGTCGATGATGATAGACATTTCACCAAACAAGCCCTGTGGGGCATACTTGAATGAACCGAACAATACCGTACCCTCAGCCACGTATGAGCTACAGAATACCGGTACACCCAAAATCTTGCCGTTCTCATCAACGATAGCCTGGTTTGCACCGCTCCACTTTGGCGTACCCTCCAAAAGTGCCTTTGTGGTCTCTGTCATTACGTAGCAAAGTCCCTCCGGCATGATGTTGGCACCCAAAACAATGCCCTTGAGTGCAAGAAGTTCGGCGAGGGTAGGTGCTTCACCCTTATAAGTCTTCTTGTTAGCCGCCTTGAGGTTGACGAATGGGCCTACAAGATTGGTAGCCTTTGCCACCTTTGCGGTGCTGAACATGATTTTGTTCATAAGGGCAGCTGCCGCAACTGGCATATACTGAGTACATACAAGCTGCAAAAGGTCGTCGGTCTCGTTGAGTGCCTCACGTGTGATAGGCACGGCTACACCCATACGCTCAGGCTTTGCGATAAGTTTTGTAACGTCAATCTTGGTATCACCCAGTTTAACGCCCTCATCGTTGATGGTAGCCTCGAAAGTCTCGATTACAGGCCACTGATAGTTGCCTTTCAGTCCGGTGAGCAATGGCGAACCGATTGCCGAAAGAATGGTCTTTGCGCACAATGGTTCTACGATGTCGCCAATGGTGACCGGTGACGGATTGGTAGAACTGCCAGGATTGAGATAACCCGAAGTGTTGCCGCCGAAGTCAGAAGCCACGGCGCGGCTGATCTTCAACTCAAAACGCTTGCCGTTCTTGATGCACTCGCGCATCTGCTTGTTAGCCTCCTCGATGTCCTCACGGCGCATAACCTCAATAGTAGGGGTAGCCGCCTTGATCTTCATTTCGAGGATGTCCATTTCACGGTAAAGGGCTTTACGCTCTCCCTTTTCCGCATCGGTGAAGTCTTCGCGCTCCTTGTCGTTCTCCAGACCCTGCGCAATTTCTGCGAGGCGGTTCTTGATTACGTCCATGCGCTCGTAGGCTTCACGAAAATTAAACTTTTCCTTTTTCATCTGTCAATGATTAAAATTAATAACTAAAAAATATATATCGAAGCCGCCTCTACAGATTGCGGCCAACACTTGCTATGCGCTCGCGCACCTCATTGATACGTTCACGCTTCTTGCTCTCGTCTATCTGCTTGGGCTTCGGCTGCTGCTCAAACTTGATGCCTGCCGCTTCCACCTCACGTTTGCTTACGTCGGTCTGCTCATAGGCGGGATCGGTGGTAATGGTAAAGTCGTAAACGTTGTCAATACGCTTCACGTGGCGCAAAAGAATATCCTCGCCGTCGTCGCCTTTCTCGTCCAGACGCTCGTAGCTCACGGCGTTCTCACTGTCGCCCTCATCGGTGGAATAGATGAATGAGCACCCGGCAATATCGCCACGGCTTACCAGTTCCAAAGCCTTGTCGCCGTCAACCGTGTGCGGCATTTCTGCCCAGAACTTAACGCCCACCTTGTCAACCTCGTAGCTTAAAGTGCCATTGCCCTTGTTGCTGCGTGCCAAAACCAACTGTCGGTCGTGGAACATAGTAAGTTTGATGTCCTGCTTATCCAACATCTCACGTGTCACGCACCCAGGCTCCAGCACCTCGTAATAGTTGTTCCACCAATCACATAAAAGGCGGCTACGTACACCGAACTTCAGCGCATAGCCCTCAATCGTGCGGCTTTCCGCTCCGTCGGTAGCTTCACGAATGCGAAGCCCCGACACAATAGCTATTGTTCTTTTCTTTTTCATTCTCCGTTGTTTTTATCGTTGTTGTCATTTCCCTTTGCAGCTGCGCCCGATAGCTTTTCACTGCCCAGCGGTGCAAGATTGGTAGAAAGATAAACCGTATCGCCTCCGTCGATGGTAGGTTGGTTTTCCATCCTGCGCCAATCGTTCACGGTGTAAATGCCGCTCTCGATCGTCTTTTTCTGATAGTCGGCGAGTGACCGCAAATCCATTGAGTAAATACCCCGGCGGTCAAACAGAAAACGGCGTTTGCAGCACAAAGACCGCGGTATCAGCTTTCGGGTCAGTTCGCATTCTATACGCTTCAATATCGGGTTGAGCGTGTTGGAAAGAAAAGCCACGTTTGCCATTTCGGCACTTTTGTAGTTGCTGCTCGTATCATCGAACACGAAAGACGGGTGAACACCAAAGAAACGGCATATCTCTCGCACCGTAAACTTTCGGCTCTCCAAAAACTGCATATCAGTAGAAGAAAGCGAAATTTGCTTAAAGTCCACCTGCCCCGGCAAACTTACTATACGCTCGCCCCGGCTGAAACGGCTATCCACGCTTTCGGCTGTCTTCTCCAGTTCCTTGTCCTGATACTCGCCAAATCCCGTAGTGGTCTTGTCGTTGCTGATAATGCCGCGAACACTGCCGCCATTGGTAAACCGGTTCTCTGTCTCCGCATCTCCTGCCGTGGCAATATCCATCGTGCGCCTTGCGTGGGTTAATACGCTTTCGCCCCTGCGCCCGTCTGAGGAATGCAAGTAAAGGTGTATGATGTCCTTTTCCTCGAATGTGCCGAACACTCCATTATAGGCATCGGCTATGTAGTAACGGCTGTTCAGCGGGTCGTGGGTCACGGTGTGAGGTCGGCAAAGCACTAAGTCGGTCAACTCTCCCAGTACATAGCGTGGGTAGATGTAGGCATTTCCCTCAATGAGCATCAGGCGCACCGCCATCGTCCAGAAGTCAAACGCCGACATTTCGGGTTGAGGCTGCACGGTCAGAAGATAATGCAGATCACTTGCCGTGTCTTCCTGATAGCGTCCATCCCTGCACCGCATATACTGCAAACGTAGGCTCGCCACGCTCTCGCTTAGAAGCGTCACGCACCGATATACCGCTGCAACCGTCATGGCATCGCCGCCCCAGGCTGAAAACACCGCAACGCCGCCACCAGTCCTTACGGTGGTGGGGCGCGCGGTGCCGGTTGTGTCAGCACCTGTTGCCTCACGGCTGAAAAATCGTTTTATACTGTTCCAAAATGTTGCCATCTGTCGTTTCATACTAAACCGCCAAAGCTACGACAATTTGAATGCTGTCAACTATCTTACTGTTTTCGCTCCGGCGGTGTTCAGTCCTTTAATTATGATTAAAATCTCCGAGGCCCTCACGCCAAACGGCTAATGAGCCGCTACAAAAATACAATCGTATTTTGCAAAAACCAAATGCCGTTGGGTGCATCGTGGTACACGTTGGCGCAACGTGGTAAAATTATTAATTTTTTAAGAAAATAGTTTTTGGCTGTTAGGCTAAAAGACGCAAAAAAGCCGCATCGGGCGTTAACCCGACACGGCTAAAGATAACGCCCTAACGGCGTTTATATAAAGTAAACTTGAAAGCGTAGCGTGTGAAATTCAATATTAAGCAAACTGCACTGTGCTTAGATCCTTGCCGAAAGCGTGGATAGAGTCCATAATCTTCTTTACGGTCTTAGGCGACGGATTGCGACGTCCTGTAACGTAGTGGCTAAGCTGCTGTGGGTTTACACCCGTCAGACGTGACAAACCCGCCAATGAAAGCACCTTTGAGTAATAGGCAAGAAATGATGCCATATCATAGCAATAGCACATTTCTACCTCGGTGAACTCCTTGCCCTCTTTCTCGTAGTAGCGTTTCATGTCCGCATAACCACCCTCAAAGCATTTCTTAGCCTCTTCCACGGTCTTGCCCGTACCTGTTATCAGATAGCTTAAATCGTCCGCATCGCTGTAAATGCTATACGTTCCGTCGCCTGCTCTTTCGATAACTGCCTTAACCTGTCTCATTGTCGTATCTCCTTAATGTTTTGTTTATAAATCTGTTTTGTAAAAGACGGGGGTTTAAATAAGCCCTGCCGCCTTTTTAATTGCTCTGAGCGTACCCGTTGCGACTTCCTCGCCACCGTGGTTGCTCATCTTAAACTCCTTGTCAGTCTTTGGACTGTACCAGATTGGGTGTCCTGCCATCTGCTTTTTTGTGTCGTAACACCCGATTTTTCTAAGTTTTCTTTCAAGTTCATTGTACTTCATTGCTTTATTAAATTTCACGATGCAAAGATAATGATATTTATTTGAATATCAAAATAAATAAGGTAAAATGTTATTGATATTAATATCATTTAACGAAATAAGCCGCTACACCATTACGATGCAGCGGCTATGTATGTGAGTTTTGGTAATGTCGGGATCGTGTCCCTATGGCTTGTTGGTCACCGTCTTTATAACGGCATCCTCGGTGAGCCATTCAAGCGGATACATGGCATCAAGCAAACCATGTATTCTCAACTCGTAGTCGGGTGGCAGTTCCTCCAACAACCATTTTACGTAGTCGCGTGTCTGCCTGATCGCATCACGGAACGTGTCGGCATTATATACCGGCATTCCGTCACGGTCTGTTATCACCAGACTTGTAACTTTCTTAGGCTTCTTGTATCTCATCGCAAACCTCCTTTCTTCAACTTGGCATCCTCGATGCTGATGATGTTAGTGCCGTATATCAAAGCCTCCAACGTGTATTGTGCGTCGCGAAGTTCTACAGGGTCTATTCTGTGTTGTGGGTCAACCATCATCATAAGGTTGTCGATGTAGTCGTAAACTCCCTCTAAGTTCTTAACAAGCTGCTCGGGTGTGAAATCCTCGCTGTCAAGTATGATGGTGCTCTTTTCCTCTTCTGTATATCGTCTCATAATTATGTCCCTTTCTATATGTTTTGATGTTAATGTATATGTTATATGCTCATGCCCTGAAAGTGGATGCCGTTAGTCGGCATCCTCTATGTAGCAATAGTTCATAAAATACTCCAACGTGCCCTGCACGCTTCGCACCTTGCTCGCACTTACCTTCACGTCCTCCGGCAAACCTGCCATAAGGTCGTTGATGAACTCGTACACCTCGCCGATGTTCTTTTTCAAATCGTCTGCATCGGTGTTTATCTGACTGCTCACTGTGATAGTGTCCATGTGCTTCTTGTCTGTAAGTATCATATCCTTATTCTCCTTTATCCGTTAAGTTAAACATTTCGTTAGTGTCCATTCCCATCATCACGCCCATTGCCTTTACAAAACGCTGCATGAGGTCGGTTGGGGTCTGTGGCATCGTTGCCGCTGCCGCCGTCGGCTTGCCCTGCTGAGGCTTTGCCGTCTCGGTCGGTGGGGTGGTAGGGGTCTTTGGCTTGGTCTGCTGTGGCGCTTGGGTTGTCGCTACAGGCTTGCCGTGGTTCTGTGGTCCTTGTGCTCTGCGAAAAGCCTTGCGAACATCACTCTGCATGTCCTTGTCTATGGTCGTACAGTGCTTGCACATCACTTTGAACGCCTCGGCCGTAATGTAATACACTACACCCGTCGGGCTTTCGTAGCCCTTGCCAAAGCCTCGGTTTACCGTTCTGCCGCACCTGAAAATGACACTACCAGGACGCACGAAATATTTTTTCATACGCTGGACGCTCTCACAAACATAGCGGTGTTCACGCCCTTGCAACTTGGCGAGTGTGAGCGACGAAACCACACGTCTGCCGTTGTAGTCCTCGATGATGATGCCGTCCTCTGTTGTGGTGGCCGGCTGCTCGGTGGTCTGTGGCTCGGCCTGGCCCTTTCTGCTCTTGACTGGCGGCATAGCTGCCACGCGTGCATCAATCGCCGCCTCCTCTCGTTCCTCACGCTCCAGAAGCTTCTCGTACTCGATGGCTTCCTTTCTGTCGTGCTCCTCAATGGCTTTCGCCATCTGCTCGGCTCTTATCTTAGCCTCCATTTCGTTGAACGCCTTGATGTAAGCCTCTTTCCACTTAGCTGCCGTCTTTCCGGTGAAACCCATAACAAGAAACATGAAGCCATCACGGGTAATGTAATACATTGGCAACTGCTTTTTGATGTTGCCATTTTGGTAGTCGATTTTAGAAGCGTTAAAATTGACGGCTCTAAATTCTTCGCTGCAATCCAATGACTTAATAGCTTTCATTACGTTGTAGTGCTGTTTGCCGAAAACCTCCGCTACTCTCAAAGATGTAGTAACGGCGTGCGCGTTTTCTACTACTACCAAACTTAACTCTTGGTCGGTGGGTGCAACCTGCACCACTTCCGCTACCTGCTCTACAGGATTTTGATCTGATACGTTACTTAACATAACTAAATGACTTTGACAAATACGAAAAAACCGCGCTACGTGCTGTCAGGTCTCATTTAGCAAGAACCCCGGGGCATTTCTGCTACCCGACACGGCGCGGCTATCTCTTTTTATAGAAATATCCTATTATACTTACTGTGGCATGGATACAAAAATAGCCGCTACGTTACGGTGAACGGCGGCAACATCTGTACCGCTAAATGAATTTTGACACTGCAAAGATACATAAAAAAGTTTAAAGCACCAAAGATTTTCGGTAAAAAGTTACTTACTTATACCAAAATTTTGTATTTTTGCAGTTGATTTACAAAAATTAAAGATAATAGACATGAAAAAGTTACTGCTTATATTCGCCATATTATCCGCTTTTCTCTGTGGCTGCTCATCTGATGATAGCGAAAACAATAGCCTAAGTGGATTTGAGCGATACAAAGGAACGTGGGGGCCTGTGTCCTATACGCTTGATGGTGTGGAACACACCTGTAACCCCGAATATCCTGATGTAAGAAACATAAACCGCCTTGTGTTCTTGCCCAGTAGCGGCAATGAGATTATATTACGTACCGAATACTATTATGATGGCACTTGGAAACATCGTGCCGACAAATCTTTGTTCTGGCACAATGGCGGTTTCTACAAAGTTAAGTTGGTCGGCTCATCGTCGGTAGAAATGGGCGAACCTTATACCGACATCGTACTTTCGGGTGAGACACTTTACTTGCAAAGTGACCCAGGGACAAAATACAAGAAAATAAAGTAAAGCACTATGAAGAAAATATTAATAGCATTCGCCTTTCTCGCCCTCGGACTGTCGGTAAAGGCGCAATATGTTTCAAACCTTGACGAAATAGAGTTGTTGGGTACGTGGGACGTAACCGACGTGAACGGCGAGATAATGGGCATCTCGGACATAGTTACATCTATGACTTTCAACGACGGCAAAGACTCTTTTGTCGAGTTTTCGCAAAATCATGTAGAACGTGTGCCTGTGTATATAGTTGGCGGTACCGCAACAGGACGTTACACACTCCATTTCTTAAAAACGTTAGGCTATGACGGCTACCATGGTCTTTCATCCATCAACTTTGAGGTTTACCAATTCGGCAACAACACCATGACGCTGCGCACCTACGACAAAAGCGTAACCATAAAATTGGAAAAGCAATCCGCTTCGTCTGTTTCCTCTGTCAAGGCTGACGCAAAGGCAAACGGCAAAGCCTACACGCTCGACGGCATGAACGCCACCGACACAACAAAGGGCATCATCATCCAGAACGGCAAAAAGAAGATATGCAAATAAACAAACCCCGATAAGTGATTGAACCTATCGGGGCTATATCTTAGTATTGGCAATAAAAAGTACAACCCCTGAAAGGTCTATTGTTTTTTATTGTTGATAAATATAGATGCGATGCTTGCAACGGCGGCGAGACCAAAGACACCGGCAAACCATGCACGATCAAGATAGAGTGCATAGGCCGCAAGACCAATTGTAACAACGATAGACAAAAAGGCAAAAAACATTCCCCACCAATTCATTCGTCCCACCTTATGCTCATTATAGCTAAGTATCTTTAGCTTTTTCTCATCTTGTTTGTGACGGTGCTGTTGTTCACGCTCCGACGATTTAATGAGAAAATCAACTATCTTAGGGTCGATTTTCTGATACTCCGCTAACTCTTGTGGTGCTGGCAGTATGTTGTCGTCAACCGAAACGGTCTGCTCTATCTGGTTGCCCACGGCATCGCCATTGGCGATGTTGGTGCCTTTAATTGAATATGATTGCTTAGCCATTACTTAATTTTAAATTTTCAAATGCCCTACGCACGTCGTGCGCCACGTTGTCACGGTCTTTTCTGAGGTTCTCCATATCGGTGCGCCGATTTGATGGCATTGAGAAAAACTCATGCTTTAATGCCTCAATTTCGGGTGAATTCTCCTTGTATTTGTTAGAAGAAGCACTGCGCAAAACGGAAACTCCATTCTTGACGAAGTGGGTAATATCGTTGATGATGCACATAATTTTAACCTCCTTTTAAGATTATTTTTATATTACTTTTGTCCAACTCTGTAGATCTTTCTCATGTTAGCGTTGATAAATCCGCATGACGCAACGGGCGGCAAGACCTTTGCCCCGTTATTTAGAGTTAAATGCCCAACGAGTTGCGCCCTAACAGACACGTTCTTTCTCCTTGGAGTTGGAATACGACACGGTTGTACCGAAATTCTCCCTAACGAATTCGGCGTACTCAATGACATCGGGGCCAATCTCATTGAGATATTCTATTTCTCTCCAATCCTTTTCGATTACATCCTTTGGGGTGTTCTCGAAATAATCTTTGAGGCTTTCAAAAAGATTTCCCATAATTCTTAATGTATTTAATGTTTTGTACTTTTGGACTGCAAAATTAATATTTTTAATTCAAACGGCAATATTTTTTGCCCGTTAGTTACTTACTTATACGAATATTTAACACTAATCGTCCTAAAAAACTCATTCTAAGCGCATTTTGCGGCAAAAACACGTAAACTGGTTGTAAACGGGTTTACGACTGTTATACTATTGTTTCAGACCGGAAACGCCAAATTATCGGTACGGAAAACGACGATTTCCATACGGCAAACCGCCGATAACCGTACCGACAATCTCACGGCTCACCCAGGGCGTCCACTATCAGGCGCACTTGTGCCGGTGTAAAACTGCGGCTGCGCTCTGTGTAACCAATGGCGGCAAGCTGCTCCATAAGCCCGGGGTATAGGTGCATCCATCGGCGGAATTTCTTCCACGCCGATTCGGGCATGATGCAATTACAGTACTTTGCCGCAAGTTCCATGCGGCCGTACTCCCTTATCTTGAAATTATCTTTGTTCTGTTCCATGGGTGCAAAAGTAAGGAAAACAAACGTGAAAATACAATTAATCGCCGCCTACAACAGACGGTAACAGGACACAACGGCACGCATCCGGATTCTTGCCAAAAATGGCTGCTATCTTTGTGGCGGCAATAGTGCCAAACAACCTTTTAAACGCAAAAAGTATGATACGTTACAAGAAGTACAAAAGCAATCAGACGGGCGTAACCAAAAACAAGTGGTACGGCCGTGCCGTTACCGAACTTATGGAGTTTGAGGAATTCGTAAAGCACATGGCAAACCATCACTGCGTGTTCGGTGAGTCCACAATCCGCGGCGTGCTGATCGAGATGCAGATTTGTATGCGTGAGCTGCTGTTGGAAGGCAAGGCGGTACGCCTCGACGACCTCGGCATTTTCCGCATTGGCCTGGAAACCTCTGCGGCTACCACCGCCAAGGAGTTTACCGCCGACAACATCAAGGCTGTGCGCCTTAACCTCTATCTCGGCAAACGTTTCCGTGCCGCTGACCTCTACAAAGATGCCAAGTTCCGTGAGGCTGGCAAGTATGATGGCGGCGGCGACGATGGCGGCGAGACTGCCGACACCCACGATGAGGGTAGCAATACCAGTGGTGACAACACCGGTGGCGGCAATATGTCGGATGGCAGCGGCTCCACCGATGATTCAAACTATGTTGAACTATAGTAAAGGCTTCTGTAATTAGTGGCAAAATATCGTCAATAATGCCGTTTTTTGGCGTTTTGACGGCATTTCGCCACTTTTCCGTATAGTTTTACCTCTCGTAGGTATAAAGTAGCCCTAACGTCATTAAAACCGTTATCGCCCCATCTATCTTGCGGTATTGTGACACTTTGAGCGGCTTTTTGTTCTCCAGATTGTCGGTATCTATCACGCAATTCTCCAAACAGAAAGCGTTAATAGGGTTGTCGTTAAACTCTATCTTTACCGGATCACTCCATGCAAGCATCTCAAAACTTTCGACTGGTAGGTTAAAGTTTCCGTAGGTCTGACTAAATGGGGTTAGCACGTTCCTCGCTCCAACTGACTTTAAGATACTCGTTAGCTCCTGCGCCTTGTAAGCATCGTAGCCAATACGGATAATATTAACCAACTTACTGCGTCGTAATATATCCTCGGTAATCATCGCCGTGTCTATCTTCTGCCCTTTGCAAAAAATAAGATACCCTTTTTCGTTCCAAAGTCTATAAAGCTGCTCGTTGGGATGCCCTTTTAACGCTCCCTCCGGGAAATAGTAATCAGTATGCGTGTAAAACTTCTTATTGCCCGATAGGTACACGGTATAAGATACTGCGCTGAAATCATCATGCACCGACAAATCAAACGCCACGGCACAATCTGGGCGGCCCTGCACCTGATCTATACAGAAATTGCCCAATAATTCTTTTGCCTTTTCGTGGGTAAACCACGTTTTTTCGTCGTTTATCGTGAAAATATTAAGCAATTTCGTGCGAAAAGCCAACATATTTTCGGCTGATAACTGGGCGGTCTGATACTCATTTTCGTAGTAGTCCGGTTGCACCGTGATACCCAAATGTGGCTGAACCTTTGCCCACGTCTCTGGGCTGTCCTCTGCATCGTCCACATCAGGCATGAAGATAGATGCAAACATGGTGTCGCTTTCCGCTTCGCCTCGTAGTACTGCCATCACTCCGTCAAGTTCGTGGGCAAATGGGCCATCTACCACATCGCTTGCCGTGGTGATAATGATAGTTAGCGGCTCACGCCTTGGCCCCATAGAAGTAGTCAATACGTTTTTGAGGTCTGCGCCGTTCTTGCCTGCCGTGTTTCGGGCTTGGGCGTACTCGTCCATTATCACCAATGAGGCAAACAAACCATCTTTGGTTTTGGCGTTGGCCGTCAAACATTGTATGAGGCTATCACGTCCACGGTCTTTGAAAGTAATCTTTTCAC
>ERZ1026884.861-NODE-861-length-18257-cov-19.215416_pt1 | contig 18257 bp, 12 predicted proteins | sample MGYA00380172_ERZ1026884 | MGnify/ENA primary metagenome ERZ1026884 (study PRJEB33269, sample SAMEA4719808) | human gut metagenome | biome: human-associated habitat; feature: organic feature; material: feces | place: Cameroon | collected 2013-10 ... | reverse complement strand
CCGAAGGGGCTATGCTTTAGAGGCCTACGTCACTACCTCCTCCCTGGGTGCCGCCTCCTTCCTGGGTGCCGCCTCCTTCCTGGGTTCCGCCACCTTCCTGGGTTCCGCCACCTTCCTGGGTTCCGCCACCGCCCTGGGTGGTATCACCGGTGTTGGAGTCGCCGCCTGGCTTGCCGGTTCCTCCGGTGTCCTCGCTGGTGTAATACTCGTCGTAGGCAACAATCTTGGTGAGCTTCTTGAGCTCAGCATTGCTCCACGACTTCGTATTTCTCACAATCAGGTGAACGCCCTGCACGCTTGCAGCAGACACCTTGTCCTTGCTCACCTCGCCACGCGAAGTCATGCCGATGGAGAACAGACCGAGGTCGGAGATACGCACGCTCTTGCCGTCGAGGATCAGGTGCTTCAGACAGTCCAAAGTGTCCATCAGCACACCGTGGATAGTACCACGACTGTATGGCGAGTTGTGCTCAGAGATATGAGTCACGAAGTCCTCAAAACTCATCTCGCGGTCGCTCACTGCGGTAGCATACCAGAGTTTCTTACCAGCGTTCTCTCCACTCTGTGGAGTACGCGTTACTTTACGATACTTACATGTTCCTTGTCCCATAATTTTTTAGTGTTTAATTTGTTAATGATTAATTGTTAATTATAAATTGTAAATTATTAATTGTTTCCATCTTTCTTCCGATTGGCGCCTATATCTTCCGATTGATGGTGTGAAGGAGAGGTGGCAGCCTTCTCCTAATCACAGTGCAAAGATACGGCTTTTTTTTGATTCCACCAAATTTCGGGTTGTGATAAGGGCCGATTTTCAGCAGCTTTCAAATTGTAAGTTGGTTAATAATTACAAGTCATAGTTTTGAGAGAAGAAAAACATAGAGTCGCGGAGCAGAAAACATAGAGTTATGGAAAAGAAACTGTAAATCAGGAGAATCAGGATATTCCGGAAAATCCCCGATTTATTATTTCAATTTCAGTTATTTCAGTTTTCAGTGCCTTAGTACTTTTCTCTTTATAGTAGTATCTTATATATTTATATATCTTATATATAAATATATAAGATATATAATTTACTTACAATCCGTAACCATATATCTAACATATAGGGGCACGCTGAAAACTGAAATAACTGAAATAACTGAAATTGAGATGGGTTTGGATGTAACCTTTCCGTAAGGAGTACATCATATCCCCACACGCCCCTGTAGGGCAAAAGCTTTAAACCCTCAAGAGGCTGCGCAACGTGGAGAAGTGCGACTTTGAATTTAAGTTCTGATGCACTAATCTTGCGATTTCATTTGTTTGCCAATATGCTACTAAAAAACTTTTTCTGAAACTTTTCTTCTATTTCCTTGCGTGTTTCAAAATATTGTTGTACTTTTGAAGGAGAAAATTAATGAAGTAGAACTAATAAACAACATAACTATATGAATATCAAGCGATTCACCCCCCCCCTATTCGCTAGGGTTGATGGCTCTTATAGCCTTCATGTTTTCGCTTGTTCTTGCCAGTTGCAGCAAGGATGAAGCCTTTGATACAGATGAGCGTGTCATCTGTATTGAAGCTAATAGTACACGTACTTACTATGCCATTACTGACACACAGGGCATCACATATACTTCTACAGGTATAGCATGCCTTATCAATCAAGATACGAATCATCCCAAATGGACACTTAGCTATGAAGAGATAGCTAAGCAACTCAATATATCTCTATCGAATGTTTCTACGATGCAAATTGCCTTTACCAAAGTCCAGAATAATGGCCTTTGGCGCTTCGCCGTGTAGTTTGTCGGTCAAAAGGAAGGCAGCGAATATTCGATAGACGTAAATCCCGAGATAGGCAATATCGAATGGGTGATGAGTATTGAAGATATGCCTGATGGGGAAGTTACGCTGAAATTTGATTAATAGAATTGATGATTTTAATACTTTTTAATGATTACTCGATATCACGCAAAATACTATGCACAACTGCTCTCGCAGAAATCAGTAGGCGACAATTTGCAGAATCTGTCGCAGTCTCTGCTCAATTCTGCTGTTGACATCAATCCACACCAGATTGATGCGGCTCTGTTTGCCTTTAAGTCTCCACTGAGTAAAGGTGTCGTCCTTGCTGATGAAGTGGGATTGGGAAAGACGATAGAAGCAGGACTTGTACTCTGTCAGATGTGGTCCACAGGCAAACGTAAAATCATTATCGTATGTCCAGCTTCTCTGAGAAAACAATGGAGTTTTGAACTTGCAGAGAAGTTTGGTATAGCCAGCGAAATCCTTGATGCAAAGGTCTTTAATGCGTATGTTGCGGAAGGTAAAAATCCATTCTCTTACAATCGGGTTATTATCTGTTCCTATAACTTTGCTGCCAAGAAGAAGGCAGAGGTATTGCGCCATGGCTTCGATTTGGCTATTGTGGATGAGGCTCATAAACTGAGAAATGTTTATAGAAAGTCTGCACGCACTGCCGCTGATGTTCGAGATGCCCTGGCAGGAACCAAGAAACTCCTGCTTACGGCTACTCCATTTCAGAATTCCCTGATGGAACTCTATGGTCTGACCACAGTCATAGACCCGAATTTCTTTGGCAGCGAAAAGACCTTCCGCCGTGATTATGGCAATGGTGAGAATATAGACGAGCTGAGATTCCGTATCAAGCCTCTCTTTACCCGTACACTTCGCAAGAATGTAAAGGAATATATCAATTATACCAAGCGACTCCCTTTGACGCAGAAGTTTACAAGTACCGATGAGGAGTATGAACTGTATGAGGATGTTTCAGAGTTTCTGAGAAGAGAAGATATTTATAGTGTTCCAGCCGGACAGCGTAAGCTGACAACCATGATTATCCGCAAGATTCTGGCATCATCCATATTTGCACTTATCTCCACATTAACGCATATACGTGAACGTTTGGAAAGAATGCTCAAGAAGGAACAGATGGAACGTTTTGATGCCGATGAACTTCTCGGCGATGATGAACCTGATTTTATAGCTGATGTTGAGGAGGATACAGAGGATAGTTACGAAGAGACTGATATGTTTGATGAGGATGATTCTATCAGTATTCCTAAGTTAAAGGCTGAGATTGCTCTTCTCAATTCTTTCATAGCGAAGGCTAAGAAGATTCGCAAGGAGTCGAAGGCGGAAGCCCTGCTGGCTGCTTTGAAAGAAAGTTTCAAGATTCAGTCTAAGTCAGGCGCCCAGCGCAAGGCACTCATCTTCACGGAATCTACCAAGACCCAGGCTTTCCTCCGTGATAGCTTGGAAGCTAATGGATATGAAGGCAAGATTGTGCTTTTCAACGGCAAGGCCAGCGAGCCGCAGACCAACGAAATATACAAGAAATGGTGCGATGCCCATCCTGACAAGGTGAGTGGTATCAAGGCTGCCGACAGGCGTGCTGCCATTGTGGATTATTTCAAGAACTCTGCCGAAATTATGATAGCCACCGAAGCCGCTTCTGAAGGACTGAATTTGCAATTTTGCTCCTTAGTCATCAACTATGACCTGCCGTGGAATCCTCAACGAATCGAACAGCGCATAGGTAGATGTCATCGTTATGGACAGAAATATGATGTGGTGGTGGTAAACTTCATCAATACTCGCAACTATGCGGATGTTCGCGTTTTTGATTTGCTTTGTAAAAAGTTTAAACTCTTTGATGATGTCTTCGGAGCCAGTGATGAAGTGCTTGGCAAGGCAGACAGTATAGACTTTGAAAGCCGCATCCTGCAGATTTACCAGCAGTGTCGTTCCAAGGAAGAGATTGATGCCGCATTTGAGAAATTGCAGAATGATATGCAGGAAGAGATTGATACCCGCATGGATGAAGTGCGCAAGCAGGTGATTGAGCATTTTGATATTAACGTGCAGGAACATTTGCGTACCACCAAGGATGCAACAGGTGCCTTCCTGAACCGTTATCAGCATATCTTCTGGGAATTGACCAAGTTTGTGCTCTCCTCTGAAGCTGTTTTTGATGATGCGAAGCATACCTTCCGTCTTCAAGTGCCGGTAGCTGGTTGCAAGAAGGGTGTTTACTGTATGCTGAATGCATCAGATTCCGAAGGTGTTCCTTACCGATTGTCTCATCCGCTGGCACAGCATGTGCTGAATACGGCACTTTCGCTGGAAACGGAAGATGGTGCTGAAATCCATTTCTCAGAGAAGGCTATGCAGATGAATGCCACCTTGCCAGAGTATCTACAGGACCAGGAAGGTTATCTGATTATGGCGCAGCTGAAAGTTGCTTCGGTTGAAGAAGAGCAATATACTATCTTCACGGCCTTGACAGAACAGGGCAGAACGCTTTCTCAGGATGACTGCGAAAAGCTGTTTTTGAATGGTGGTCGTGAATCGCCGGTAGAAGCTATTCCTCCTCGCATCCTCGACAGTTTGCAGCAGAACAGTGAACGCCGCTGCGCTGCAAAACTGAAAATGATAGATGAACGCAATCTCGGTTACTTCCAGCAGGAAGAGACTCGTATCTTCAACTGGGAACGTGATATGCTCAATGGATTGGAAGAAGAGTTATCTACTGTCAAAAAGGCTATTCTTCAGGCAGAACGGGATGCCTTGCGGGCTGATAGCATACAGGCCAAGTTAGAGGCCCAGCAGCATGTGGATGAACTGAATCGCAAGAAGCGTCGCCTTCGTAACGAGCTGGATGACAAGGAGGATGATGTCAGTATCATGCGCCGCAACATGATAGCAGAACTGCAGAAACGTATCATATCTCAAGCTGATTCTGCCAAGGTATTTATTATACATTTTTCAACGAGAGTCTAAAAAATAAAAGCATATATGAATGAAAGAATGATAAGGTTCATTGAACTATTGAACCAGATGTTTGAATTGGATAAGTCTGATCTTGACTTCGGTATCTACCGAATCCTCAATATTCGACGCAAGGAAATTCAGAAGTTTTTTACCGAAGGGCTTCCAAGGCAAATCAGAGAAACACTAGAGCCTTTTGCTCAGGGAAATAAGGATGAACTCAGAAAGCAGATTGCTGAGATAGAACAGCAGGCTGCTGCCTTTGGTGCATTGCCTGAGAATAATCCTAAATACAAGGATTTAAAGGCTCAACTGCAGCAAGGCACAGATTTGAGTGCCTTGGAGAGTGACGTATATAGTGCGCTTTACAACTTCTTTAGCCGCTACTATGATGAGGGAGATTTCATCAGTAAGCGCCGCTACAAGGAAGGTGTTTATGCTATTCCTTACGAGGGTGAGGAAGTAAAGCTGTACTGGGCTAATCAAGACCAGTACTATATCAAGACGTCTGAGAATTTCAAGGATTATACTTTTACTGCTGGCGATTATACGGTTCATTTCCTTTTGGTAGATGCTACAACAGAGCAGAACAACAACAAGGAAGACAAGAATAAAAAGCGCGAATTCATGCTCTTTACAGAAGATGAAGAGAAGTATCCTGGCGTAAAGACATTCGAATATAACGAAGAGGAAAAGACCGTTAATATCCGCTTTATCTTTGATGTGCCTAAAGAAGCAGAAGTGAAGACGGACGAGGAGGGTAAGAAGAAAAAGAAAGTAGATTATTCAGAAAAGAATAAAGTAGAAATTAAGCACTGGCTCAGTACGCAACCAACTGCTGTTATGCTGGAATTGTTGCGAATTACGAATCCTGATGCCAAGGCTAAGGATCAGATTAGCTTCTTGGACAAGCACCTGAAGGCGTATGTGGCAAAGAATACTTTTGATTACTTCATTCACAAAGACCTGGGTGGTTTCTTGTCACGAGAGCTTGATTTCTTTATTAAGAACGAGGTGATGCACCTTGATGACCTTGATACAGAAAATGAGGCTCGTGTGGAGACTTATATCGCTAAGGTTCGTGCTATCAAGCAGGTAGGCCGTGTTATTATCAAGTTCTTGGCGCAGATTGAGAACTTCCAGAAGAAACTCTGGTTGAAGAAAAAGTTTGTCGTAGAGACTAACTGGTGTATTACGCTCGACCGTATTCCAGAGGAGTATTATGATGAAATTCGCCAGAACAAGGCGCAAGTACAGGAGTGGATTGATATGTATGCTATTGATGAAATTCAGCTAGATTTGGAGCATACAGAACCTTTCACCCCAGTACCTTCTGTGCTCTTTTTGAAGCAAAATCAGAACCTTATTGTGGATACCAAACACTTTAGTGAGGAGTTTAAGAATAGACTTCTTGCTGAGTATGATGATTTGGATAAGGAGACGGGAGGATTGATGATAAAAAGCGACAACTTCCATGGGTTGAATTTGCTAACAGAAAGATACAATAAAGCTATAAAATGTATTTATACGGATCCTCCATATAATGCAAAAACAAGTGAAATCTTGTATAAGAATACATTTAAGCATTCGTCATGGCTTAGTCTTATGGAAGGAAGACTTTTTCTATCTTCAAAGTTATTAAATACGGATGGAGTAGAAATAATTGCTATTGATGAAATCGAGCAAACACGATTATGCGAATTGTTGAGAATTGTAGAACCGACAAAGCAGATTACTACAGTCACTGTTATACACAATCCTTCAGGTCAGCAGGGTGACAATTTTTCGTTTACCAATGAGTTTGCTGTATTCGTTTTTCCTAATATAAAAAATTTAATAGGATTAGAAGATAGAGAGAAAGAAGAATGGGATGTCCGAACATTTAGAGACAATTCTGGTAATAGCAATTTAAGGGAAGATGCAGCTAATTGCTTTTATCCAATTTTTGTAAAAAATAATCGAATAGTAGGTCATGGAGAGGTCTGTCCTAAAGATTTCCATCCGCAAGGCAGGAATGTTAATTTAGAGGACGGCACTATTGAGGTATATCCAATTGATAATAATGGAGTAGAGAAGAAATGGGTTTTTGAAGTAAAAACAGTTGATGCAATTATTAATTCGGAACTGTGGGTAAAAAAACTTCCGAATAATGAAATCGACATCATGAGAACCAAAAAGAGATTTCGCCATAAAACAACTTGGACAGATAAAAAATATTCTGCTAATAGCTATGGCTCTGCTTTGCTTACAAATATGAAAGTACCGTTCAAGTACCCAAAATCTATTTTTAATGTACTAGAATGTGTTTGTGCAGGTCTTTCTGATAAAAAAGAAGGTGTTGTCTTGGACTTCTTTGGTGGTTCTGGAACAACAGCTCATGCTGTTTTGTTACAAAATAGATTGGATGAGGGACATCGAAAATATATAATGTTAGAAATGGGTAGCTATTTTGATACAGCCACTATACATCGTGTAAAAAAAGCTATCTATGATGTTGATACTAAGGGGTGGAAAAATGGCAAACCTATCAAACGAAATGAAGGGGTGAGCCATATTTTAAAATATTTTTGTCTAGAGTCATACGAAGATGCCCTGAACAACATCCAGTTGAAGAAAGATGAAAGCTTGTCAAGTCTCTTTGGTGATGACTACACCATCAACTATATGTTTGACCTTGAAGCAAAGGGCAGCTTGTTGAATTTGGATGCATTTAAGGCTCCGTTTAGCTACGAGATGAATATCACGGAGAAGAATGAGATGAAGCTTCGTAAGGTGGATGTCTGTGAGACCTTCAACTATTTGATAGGTCTTACTGTCAAGCATCAGGGCATCATCAGAAGCTATGACAGCCTTCCTGCTGCAAAGCCAACGTATGAAGGTGCTGTAGATTTGGTAAAGGGTACCCAGTTTGCCTTCCGCCAGATAGAAGGAACGCTCCCAGACGGTCGTAAGGCACTAGTCATCTGGCGTACCATCAGCGATGATTTAATGGCCAGCAATGCAGCCCTGGATGCCTATTTCGAGAAGTATCGCATCAATCCGCTCGACCGAGAGTATGATGTCATCTATGTAAACGGAGACAACAATCTGGAGAATCTTCGTACATCAGATGAATCATGGAAGGTGGTTCTGACGGAGCAGGAATTTAATAAACGTATGTTTGAAGAAATGTAATTATGGCTAGGACTAAAAAGAATCAGGTGCAGGAATTGCGCTTTGATGAAAAATTGGTGCTCTTCAAATTCATGCAGCGAGAGTTGGGTATCACGGATATGAAGCAGCTGGCGAGACAGATGAACCTGCCGGAAGAGGAAGGTATCAATGAATCTACTGGTAATACCTTGTTCATTGAATACTTCTTCAAACAGCCTGGATGCAGAATACCGGAAACCAAACTGCGAGTGTATGATGAAAACATCAGACGATATACACAGAAAATCGGTGAAAACAGAGGCGGACTGACCTGGAAATATTTCCAGTATCTCAGCCTCCTTTTCACGGAGATTTACCTGGATCGTTGGTTTTCTGATAAGGAATCTTTCCAGCAGGAACTGACGGATTTCCTTCATGATGAAGATGACCGTACTTTGGGGCAGATTGGCTTCCAGGACTTCGATTTGGCAAAGATGAACAAACTTGCCTACATGTCGGCTACTGGTTCTGGTAAAACGCTGATTCTGCATATCAATATCTTGCAGTTTTCATATTATCTGAAGCGAGCTAAACGCATCAATGCGAGCATAGATATCAATAATGTCATCTTGCTGACTCCAAATGAGGGCATGAGCCGCCAGCATCTGGAGGAACTGAAGATATCGGGGATACCTGCCAAAATCTTTGTCAAGGAAGGTCCGTTAAAATTTGATGGTAATGAAGTACTGATTATTGATATAAATAAGCTTGATGATGTCGGCAAGGACAAAACGGTCAGCGTGGATAGTTTTGAAACCAATAATCTGTTGTTGGTGGATGAAGGCCATCGTGGTTTGGTAGGTGGAGAAAAATGGGTTGGCTACCGTCAGAAAATGGCTGAGGATGGCTTTACCTTTGAGTACTCTGCTACATTTAAACAGGCTCTGGCAGGCAAGAAGACTAAAAAGAAAGACCGGGATATCGTGGAGGACTATCAGAAGGCAATCCTCTTCGATTACTCCTATAAGTACTTCTATAATGATGGCTATGGTAAGGATTATCGTATCTATAACTTGAAGGATGCCAATATCAGTGAGGATTCCCGTCTGCTTTACCTGACCGGTTGCCTTCTCAGTTTCTATCAGCAGAAGAAATGCTTCTTGGAATATGGCAGGGAGCTGGCTCCTTTCAGAATAGAAAATCCGCTGCTGGTGTTTGTGGGTAATAGCGTGAACAAGGCAAACAAGGATGAAAGTCTCACAGATGTTGAAGATGTCATCATGTTCATTGATCAGTTTGTTCGCTACAAGCGTCAAACTGTCCAGCGCATCAACCTGGTGGTGCAGCAGAATACAGGTCTTATCGATGCCAAGGGCATTGATATCTTCTCGCATGATTTCAATCCTCTCTACGAGTTGAATGAGGGTAATACGCCTGATGGACAGGTGCTCTATGAAGACATATTGCATCTGCTTTTCAATACGACGAGTCATGCAGATGAACCACGTCTTCATCTCGACCATCTGAGTAAGGCAGGTGAGATAGGCATGCGTATTGGCGAGGATGGTGATTACTTTGGCGTGATCAGTATCGGAGATACAACAAAGCTGATTAAATCCTGTGAAACCAAGGGAGTTGTTACGAAGAATGAATCATTCAACAATGATTCGCTTTTTGAATCCATCAATCGCAAGGATTCCAAGATCAACGTCCTGATAGGTTCTAGAAAGTTTACCGAAGGCTGGAACAGTTGGCGAGTGAGCACCATGGGTCTTATCAATTTTGCCAAAGGTGAAGGTTCCCAGGCTATTCAGATGTTTGGCCGTGGTGTGCGTCTGAAAGGCTATAATGGTATGCTGAAGCGTAGCCGTGCTATCAATATTCCAGGTGTTCAAGCTCCAAAATACTTAGGTAAATTGGAAACGTTGACCATTTTCGGAGTAAAGGCTAACTACATGGAGGAGTTCAAGGCATTCCTGGAGTTGGAAGATGTGCCAAGCAACGACCAGATTACGGAGATTACCTTGCCAACGGTATCACGTTATCAGGAAGCCAAAGCTAAAAAACTCCGTGTGATAAGAGTTAAAAGCGGTAAGATATTCAAAAGAGATGCTGAACGCAAGCTGTTGGATAAGCCAAGCGAGAATTTCAAGAGCTATCTTATGAAAAATCCTGTTGAACTCGATTGCCGCAGCAAGGTACAGGCAATAGAATCCAGTGGTTCTATTGATATGCGCATAGAGGTGAATAGCAAGCCTGTTGATATGCCGGAGGAGAACATCCCGTTGCTCGATTATTATCGCATATTCGATGAAATCGAAATGTATAAAAATGAGAAACTCTACTTCAATATCACGATTGACAGAGACAGATTGTCTTCTATTCTTGGTGATAGAGAATGGTATCGCTATATCGTTCCTGCTGACCATCTGAAGATTGACAGCATCAAGCGCCGGGAAGAAGTAACTGACTTTGCGATTATGGCTTTAAAGATTTACATGGATAAATTCTTTAAGTTTGAGAAAGAGGCATGGGAAGACAAATACCTGGAGTATGGAGAGCTGGAGGCTACCGACAACAACTTCGTGGATGAATATAGAATCAATCTGACCGAAGAAGTGGGCGGCGATTGTGGTGAAGAACTCAACAGGTTCATTTCGGATGCTGCAACGATATTGGCAACAGATAGAGGTATATCGGAATATGAAAAGAGTACGCTTGCCAAACAGTTCGTACTGTTCGATTTTCGCCATCATCTCTATGCTCCTCTAGTATGCGTAAAGAAGAACAATCTGAGGATACAGGTCTCTCCTGTTCAGCTGAATGAAGATGAGAAAACCTTCGTAGATCTTCTCGACTGCTACATGAAGAATCATAGCGCAGAATGGAAGGATAAATCACTATTCTTGCTTCGTAACAAGAGTAAGGTAGGTATGGGCTTCTTTGAAGCGGGTAATTTCTATCCCGACTATATACTCTGGATTGATACCGATGATAAGCAGTATATCAACTTTATCGACCCGAAGGGTTTGATGCATATTGTGCCTGAGAATCCAAAGATTAAATTCTATAAGAAAATCAAGGATTTGGAAGTACGTCTTGCGCCAAGTGCAGGCGATAAGCAGATTGTTCTCAATTCGTTCATCATGTCATCAACCCGAGGTGCCAATCTCAGGGAATGGTGGGGAATGAAGAAACCTTCAGAGCATGAAGCAATGAATGTCTATACACTTGACGATGCAAAATGTATTGAGAAGATGATTCAGAAAATCTTTCAGTAGATAATAATCGAGAGAGGAAGCGGAATATCAGAGAGCTTCCTCTCTTGAAAAAGCAATCAAGAAAAGTAATCATGTAAAGTGAACATCAAACCGATTAAGTATTTGGTGGAAGTTAATACAAAAGAACAAATTTAAATAGATAAACAGTTTACGGCTGTATAACTAACAGTAAAGTTGCGAGAGAGGTGGTATTCGCCACCTCTCGTTTTGAACTTTTTGTCGTAATATCGTGTTCAGCCCTCCTCTCTGTTAGGAGTATCTATAAAGACAGAGATCAAAGACTCAACTGGGCAAAGAAGAAACTGGTGAAGTACCTGAGAAGTAAAGGAGAAAGAGTACCTACGGGTATAACATTTACCAGGGTGGTAAATCTCATTACAGGAGAAGAATAAGCCAGGGAGAAAGTGATGCACTTAATTGCGCACTTTCTCCTTTTTTTTGTATACTTTTCTGAGAATCATTAAAAAAAATATATACATTGTGAAAATTAAATGTTTTCACGGCTCTTGCAAATATCGAAAAAATTGTGTAACTTTGTATTCAAAATATAATAGACTATGGCAAGAGGTAATAGATATGATAAATCATACGCCGACAGGTATATGAGAAAGAAGCAGATCGAGAGGGTGGGACCACTTCTTGACCAGATGATCATTGATGATATCTCTCCTCTTAAATTGATGAAAATGGAGTTTGATATTGCAAATCCTACTGTCAGAAAACTGAGAAATATGAATCCCTCTGTATCACATAACACACTTAACAAATTCTGCTATATTATAGGTTATTATCTTCATCAGGAAACTGTGGCGGTGGAGAACTACCAGAAGCATGTTAAGGAACGGGAGCTATGGCTGAAAAAGCTCTTTGAGATGAAAGAAAGATACCATAAAATATATGGTGAATCGGCTGATGATGTAGAAGACTTGATTAGGAAGAAGATTGATTTGCGTATGTTCGTAACGCAAGGAATCAAATAAATATAATATGCCGTCTAATACCAGCTATGAGCGGTAAGAGTTTAATAAACATACACTAATCTTTAAAATAATGGAACATTCATTATGTATTTGGGGGCATGTCTGAGCTTTATGCCGTTCTATGTCCCCGATAGCAACGTCACCTTGTGAAAATCGCAGGGGCCAACTCCACTAACTTGTGAGGTAAGTAATGGTCATTTTTTCATGAAATTTTGTATATGAAAAAGATGGTGACAAGGTTCTTTCTCAGAACCTTGATTGCTCTTGCCAAGACGGGGGCAATCAGCCTAAGTGTAGTTATCGTTGTCTCTTTCAACGACAATTCTGCGTTGAAGATGACTACAAGTGCCCATAACCTTTTAAACCTAATGAGCTATGACAATCAAGATTGCAATTAATATAGAAAATGCACATGGTTGGCATATTGGTAATAACATCTTCGGTGGTAATTCTGGGAAGAAATCATCTGGTTCTTCATCAGAAGATAATCTCAATGATGCTGATTTTGAAGTGGTAGATGAGGAGCCTCAAAAAACAGAAGCCCCAATTTCTGGATATGTGGGCCGTTCTGTTACTTTACCTGCACAACTTAAAAGCAAGAAAGCAAAGAAGATTCTTACGGGATTGGTGCGAATTAATGTATTGGATGAGAATTTTCAACCTAACAACCTAACCTGGTATACAAGAGGATATTTAGCTCGTCGAATAGCTGATACATTGGAAATTTCTAATGTGTGGGTCTTCTTTGGTGATTTCTGGCATTTGGATTCTGCTACCTTGAGAACGAAGTATAATGAATCTCTAGGAATGAAAAAAACGTTTGAATTTGAGGATTTAATACATGATATCATTAACAGACGTTAAAAAATAGCCAAAAACCGGTACGACCGTACCTGGTACGTACCAGTTTTGTTTCGGTTGTTTGCCGTATCTTTGCCCCAGAATTCAGAACCAACATGGTCTGGGTTCCGGGGCTTTTCCGTATATGGAAAATTGGTACCGCTTCCGGGGTACGGGATTTGGCGAATGGTCGCAGCTCCAACTTCATAATACATATAATAAGTATGGTTAAAAATGATATGAAACCGTATGTTTTCAAGCATCCGGATTACGGAACGCTCAGAGTCCTGGTAGTGGACGGGGTTCCTTATTACGGCATTCTCGATGTGAGATTCATCTTTGATAAGGAGCCTAAGAAACTCTATAAGGCTATCGCAATCTCTTCAGGTGAAGTAAAGAGCTTCAAAATCTTGGTGAAGCCTCATAAGAAGAAGAACCACAATCCTTTCTTTTATGGCGAGGAGATTGGGGTGGCTCGTAAGAGAAAACAGGATGTAACCGTGGATTACAGCTTCTGTGATGAACAGCTGATTGCTGATTTGCTGAATCTGAACAATCCTGACGAGAGATTGGGCTTCAAGTGGATTACCAGATTCGTGAAGAGGGTTCTTGCCTGTCCGGAGGTATGTGTGCTGTATGATGCGCAGGAGATAGAGGTGTTGGCAGACAACTCCATCAACCAGCCCAACAGCATCGTCTTATCCGATAATACACTTAGAATCAACGACCAAGTTCTTCGTTAATAACATATCTTTCTAAAACTTCAATATATATGAGCAAGAAAAGTTTTTTGGCAGCTGCTGAGGCTGCTACACAGGCGCTTTTGAACGCCCAGAGAGTAGATGCCAGTGTGATTACTGACGAGTGTGGTAACGTGGCTATCCGCAAGGCTCCTTGGAACGATACGGAGACCATTGCAGAGGACGCTAAGGTGATTCCGGGCAGAATGGTATGCAGCGGAGGCGAATGCGGCGACAAGCTCGACTTCAAGCCTTATGCCATCACGGGCGAGAAGAGATATACCGAGATTATCCATACCTCGCATGGCGCCCTGAGAACATCTCCTCAGCGTGTGTTCGCTTCCTTCTCCTTCTCTAAGGACATGAATAAGGTGGATATTATGAAGTATCTTTACAAAGAGGTGCTGGAAATCAAGGGCAAGGCTAAGCATTTCAAGGAGGAAGTGGCATGGGAACAGTACAAGTAATGGCATTGAATCCGGCACGCAAGGGCAATATGGGAAGATTGAATTCTTCCCAGCCCCTGACGGTCTACGACAGTCTGATAGCCCAGAACTGGCTGAAGGGCGTGATAGAACAGATACGTGGCGAGAAGCCGATATCTGGTGTTGATGACGGCGACGGGACGGCGGTGAAGAAGGCTAGAGAGGCGCTGAAGAAGCAGTTGCCTATCCGTGCCATCCACTACTACAGGTTCAGAAACAACCACCGTTCTGCCGAGGATGCGGACCCTGAGAGTTTCCTCTTCCAGACCACCATCGATGTGGACGATATGGAGTATGTGGATGCTGCATTGGAGAAGGCCCGTGAGCTGAACTGCAGCAACACGATATGGAAGGGGAAGCTGCTGCATCTGGAGTATTCGGCAAGAAAGAAACTGCATATCGACATCCGTATGCCGATGGGGATGACCATCGAGGAGACGCAGAAGGCGTATTGTGAGGCGGCTGGGATTCCGTATGACAAGAGCTGCATCACGCCCGAAAGAATCATCTTCATCACGGATAAAGGCTCCGAGATCTACCGTTCCAAGGACTGGTATGCTGTATTGCCCGCAGAGGAGCTGAAAGCCCGCAGAGAGGCTTTCCTAAAGCGTGGGCTTACGATTGACGGTAGGGGGACGGCTCGCTACAGCTTGCTTGCCGGGGATTGCAAATCCCCGGAACGCCTGGTGGGGGACTTTCAGGGGCAAATACCTAATGATAGTAATCATAAAGTTCCAAGTTTAAATCTCAAAGTTCAAAGTAATCATAAAGTTCAATGTTCAAAGTTCAATGTTCAAAGTGAAGACAATAGACTTCCGGGCACTAGTGGCGATAACGCTGTTTCTTCTGGCTCTGCTATTCAGCCTGCCCAATCTGGTGATAGCAATCGTGTTGATGATTCTCATCTCAGCCCTGCTGGAGATGCTCAGAATGCTGGCAGAGTGGCAGCCACAGAAGCAGGTTCTGCCAGTGAGAAGAATCTGATAGCCTTCGACCTATTCCAGGAATCTGCGGGACTGAAGGGAATGAATATCGATACCGTGGGGTCCAGACATTCCTCCCTGCTCGCCATTATGAGTGCCGGAGCATCACGAGTGATGAGCGAAGAGGAGCTGATGAAGGTGGTGGCAGAGAAAATGCCGAGCTATTATAAGGAACCCGACTGCCACCAGCTTATCCATGATTTCTATGCGAAATATGGTGACAGTTCGAAGCCGTTTTCTAGGGATGTGATTCGGGTGAATGCCTTGGCGGAGCAGGCGGCCAAGAGCTTGCTTGCCGGGGATTGCAAATCCCCGGAACGCCTAGCGGGTAATCATACAGTTCAAAGTTCAATGTTCCAAGTTCAAAGTAACGGAGTTCAAAGTAACGAAGACGATGATTATCCTGCTCCTCCACCGATGCCGAAGAAGCTGCCGAAGCTGGTAGAACTGCTCATCTCGAATACTCCGGAGGACTATAAGGCGGCTGTGGCTAATGCCATCTTTCCTCCTCTCGCTACCCATCTCTGGAAGACCCGCTTTAATTATATTGACAACGTAGAGCACGAAGCAACCCTCATGTGCTGCCTGCTGGCAGGTACAGGAGCTGGAAAGAACTGTGTACAGATGCCAATAAATTTAATCATGGAGGATATCCGTAAGCGTGACAAGGACAACCTGAAACGTGAGAAGGAATGGAAGGAAGAAACGACACGCAAAGGTGCCAACAAAGACAAGCGTAAGCGTCCGGAAAACCTTATCATACAGGAGATAGACCCCGATATGACAAACCCAGCCTTCGTGATGCGTACCGCCGAAGCACAGGAGCATTTCCTCTATGCTTCGCTCAACGAGGTGAACCAGTTTGATGCGCTCAAAGGTCAGGGCGGGCAGCAGTTTGTCATCATGTGTCTCGCCTTTGATCCTGGCAATATCTACGGGCAAACTCGTGTAGGAATTTCGAGCGTTACCGAGCGTGTCACCATCCGTTTCAACTGGAATGCCTCCACCACGGTCATCAAGGGGCAGCGCTATTTTGCGAAGGTCTTGACCGACGGTCCGCTGAGCCGTATCAATTTCTGCACGATTCCCGAAAGAGAGATAGGAGCAGAAATGCCGGTATATGGCATATACGACGATGATTTCAGAGCGCAGCTGAAGCCCTACATCGACAATCTATGCATGGCTTCGGGTTTGGTGGATTGTCCAGAGGCTTTCGAACTGGCCAAACAACTGAAAGATGAGAATGCAGATTTCGCAAGAATGTCGCAGGATAGAGTGTATGAAAATCTGAGTTTCCGTGCTAATGTCATCGGCTATCTGAAAGCCTGCGTGCTCTACGTAGCGAATGGCTGCAAATGGGAGCCGGAGATAGCGGATTTCATCCGCTGGAGTGAGCGTTATGACCTCTACTGCAAGATGCGCTTCTTTGGTGAAGCGATTGCCAAGGCTGACTATGACGGAGAAAAATCGAGCAAGAGAGGCCCTTCCAATCTGCTGCAGCTATTGCCCGATACCTTCAATTTTACGCAGGTTGAGGCATTGCGTCTGCAGTATAAGAAGTCGAAGAAAGGAACCAAGCAGATGCTCAGCAACTGGCTCTTCAGAAAGTATATCCGTAAGATAGAACCTGCCGGAGTACAGGACAAGACTGATTTCAATTTCAGTAATTTCAGTTTTGAGAAGCTTTGTTTCAGACAAGACGGTGTGAAAATAAATGTTGAATGATAAATATTTCTTGCGTATGGAAATAGTTGTTAAGCGAATAGCTAAGAAGAATACTTATACCATCGGCCGACTGTATCTGCTGGCTGATGGTGATGTGAAGCGCAAGGCGCTGTCGGGCAGGAATGCCGGCGACAAGCGCAGCTTCAGAAATAGTTTCGACATGGAGAAGCTGTCGAAGGACACTTACTTCTGCGATACCCTGGAACCGACGTGGCGCAACCTGAAGGGGATAGACTTGAAGCCGGAGGAGGTAGATGCCAGGTACAGCCGTCAGAGCGGCAAGGTGGCGAGAAAGATTCCGGGACATACAGCCATCCCCGAAGGTTCCTATCGGGTGCTCATCACCCTATCGCCCCGTTTCAAGGAGTGGTTGCCATACATCCAGGGCGTGCCTGATTTTGAGGGCATCCGCATCCATGCCGGCAATTATCCCGACGATACCCAGGGCTGCATCCTGGTGGGCGAGAACAGGCTGAAGGGCATGGTGGTGAACTCCCGCATCTGGCTGCATCGTCTGATGAAGCGTATCAGGGAAGCGAGAGAGAAGGATGAATCCGTCTGGATTACCATAGTTTAAATGATGACTGGCACAATCTCTTCTTCGTCAGGCCAATGAGGCAGATAGAGGAGCGGGCGAGGGGTTCCCCCCAAGCCCGTCCAATCTATCTGTTTCACAAAGTCGAAATCGGGAGGACCGAAGTCGAAACTTCTGCCATAAAGTACGATGGCACCTCTGCCTTCGTCTATCTTCCACAATCCGCCGCCGTAGGTGCATTGCTCGCCTGGAGCCAGCATGTCGCGATGCAGGTAGACGTGGCCGAACTTCAGCACTCCGTCTCTATTGATGATGAATTTCTGAAACATCTCTATTTCTTCTCCCAGAACATTTTGTCGATGAAATCATAGCGCTTCTCCATCTGGGCATCAGACTTCACTTCTGTCTTTACATCTATCTGAAGCACAGGGGCAACGGCCTTGCCGTTGGTAGATGGCCACTCCGGCAGACCCAGACCGTTTGGATTTCCGGTCTTCACGAAGTTTACATAATACTGGCTGAAGATGTCGCTGATCATGTAATCATCAGGCTGCCAGTCGAATACGCGGTTGGTTGGCAATGTGCCCATTGCATACTCGATGTCGGCAGAGTGAACGGCACCCTTATCCTGTGGAGCAGGAGCTGCATCTTCCTTAGCATCTACCACGCCGCCAGCCAAAGCTGCTACCTTTCCCTTGATGGCCATTGCTGGGCGAGGATGACAATAGCGGTAGCGGTAAACTGGCTGTCCGCCGGTCAGCTTGTGCATGTTGCCCC
>ERZ1026884.860-NODE-860-length-18258-cov-3.936824_pt1 | contig 18258 bp, 15 predicted proteins | sample MGYA00380172_ERZ1026884 | MGnify/ENA primary metagenome ERZ1026884 (study PRJEB33269, sample SAMEA4719808) | human gut metagenome | biome: human-associated habitat; feature: organic feature; material: feces | place: Cameroon | collected 2013-10 ... | reverse complement strand
CGAATACAATCAGATCCTTCCGGCCTCTGCAAAATAGAATGGAATGGGATTGTTTCATGCATAGGCTTCGTTCGATAAGAATTAATGTGAATCAGATCGTAAAAGTAAAAGAAAGGTCTGGTAAAGGGACCGGATAAAGAAAAGGAACGCAGATATGCACTTGTTGCCTGAAGTATAGCAGGCAAGGCTTCCTTTGAATACTGGGAGAAATTCATAAAGATTTGGCAGGATTTTTTGTGGATTATTTCATCAGCCAAATAATGTAATAGCTCCGCTAACGTAATGGATAAGCCGTTTGCGGAGCTGTGTAAGTTATTCAATGTGGTATTTGTCTTTTATTATGCGAAACGTTTGTTCGCATTTTAACAACTTTATCTGTACTCTTTCGTCTCCTCCGCTTCAATTTCTTTCAGTGTTTTCCCGGCTCTATCCTTCCAATTTGCAGGGCCACTTACACTATAACCGGTCACAAAATCTGCCGCTGCTGAAGAACTTGAAAAAAGAATATTCTCCGTAGTCTTTAGGTCTTTTACCTTTCCGGCTTCAAAATGCTTTTTACGGATAGCAATAGCTCCTTTACTCAGGGATTTTTCAGAAGTCTTTTCGTTTACAGATGCTCCAGCAAGCAAAACGAAGCCTTCTGTTGTAACAAGCCCTTCCGCCGAGGCCGTTCCCATATTGAGATATAATTTCTCATCATCTTGCGCCGTACTCGAAACAGTGCTTGCTGTAGGCTCCAACACTTTATATCCCAACGCACTTAGAAGGACGCGAACATTTTCGATGAATTCTTCCATCGCAGCAATATGCGATTCCTTCATAACTGTTTTGCTGTAAGTATTCTTGGTCAGCACTTTATAGCGTTTGCTCTCGCGCGCGATTTGTACCAGGCGATCCTCCAAATATCGAATGAGTGCTTTGTTAAGATCCCTGCCAACGAAGATTACAGCTGTTGTCCAATAGTATTTTTCCTTGTCAGCCGAGTAGTCTCTTATATGTTGGATTAATCGGTCCTGCACCGACTCTGATTCACCAATGTAAACCGAGTCCGTATCATTCTCATCCTTACAGAATAGAAAGTACACACCGGGACCTTTGATATCGTCACGCTTACAGTCAGCTACCTCGATACGCGGGATCTTAATTGCTTTACCATTCCAGTTGGAAAGTTCAGCTGTGATCAGACTATCGGCCGTACCATTTGCAAGGAACAGCTCTATTGATTTTCCATGTGCCATTTTCATCCCTCCACTATGCCACAGATCTATAGCGCGTATACACATACTCATAGATCTTCATCCGGTAAACGCTGATGGCATGCTCGTCGTAGCATTCCGGAAGTTCTGCCCATAGTGTGTCACGAATAAGATTATCCACAACAGCTTTTGTCTCCGGCTTATCTGTCCAGTGATCTAGCTCTGCTATTTTATCCTTGATCTTCTTTAAGAGATCCACCGCTACATGCTTCAGTTCCTTGATATCATTTTTGGTAAGATCATCCTTAAAAAGCATATCGTACAGCGAAAGCTCCTCGTCGCTCTCGAATCCCTCTCGAGCATACCGCTGTTCTTCCTGTGTCATGCTATTTGCAAGATCCATCAAATCCATAAATGTTTTTTCAATGGCTGCCCGGTCCTGTTCCGCGTTATATTCATTTATGAGTGTCATGTACCGCTCATAGTAATTAACACGCTTTGGATTGTTCCGCAATAATGAGGCAAGGCGCTCGGAAATCATATCCTCAATATCTCTGATAACCAGGTTCTTGCTCTTTGCCTTTGCAAACTCGCGGCGAAGTAAATCAAAATCAATTTTGCTGATATCAAATCGCTTAGACTGAATTAACCCCTCCTGCTGCGTTTCCACCGATATATAGTCGCCAAGTATACCGTTGATCTGAACCATAAGATCTGTGTTGTCCACATGCTTATGTTTTTTTTGCAACTCGCTATAAATCGCGACGATAGCATCCATCTTTTTCTTTGCCGCCTCATCAATATCTGTTCTATCCAGATATTTCATCAACCGGACAATCTCTGTTGCATAAGTAGAAAACTGCTTCTTGGTTTCGGGGCTTTCACAAATGATATTTGCGGCCTCTTGAAGAAGCGCTAATTTTGCAAAATCTTTTGCAGCGACCAGATCTGTAAGCTCAAAATCATTCTCAGATAGAAATTTCTCTGCGCCGTCAATTGCTTCAAGAACTTTTTGTATCAATTCTTCTTTGTCAATTGTAGGATCATTACCGCCACCGACATTTGCTGTATAGTCGGCCAGCGCTTTCCTAAGTGCTTTGACAATACCTATGTAGTCGATGATGAGTCCGTTGCTTTTACCTTCCGCCACCCGGTTGGCTCTTGCTATCGTTTGCATGAGCGTATGCGCCTTTAATGGCTTATCCAGGTAAAGGCACGACAAACATTTCACATCAAAACCTGTAAGCCACATAGCACAGACAAAGACCACCCTAAGCGGGTTATCCTCATCTTTAAACTCTTTATCCAGCTCACGCTTTTCCATTTTTGCACGGTGCGGCAGGATATCCAGTCCCCACTTCTTAAAGGTCTGAATTTCATTCTGCTCCTGACTGATGACAACCGCCATCTCAGTCTGTTCCATCCACACGATTTTTCTTTGCAGCTCGAGTGATTCTTGCTGCGACGTTATGGATTTCAGCTTTTCCTTTAAGGCAGTGATTTCTTCCTTCCAGTATTTCTGCACATAGTCGTACATCCGAACGCAGGTGACTTTATTAAGGCATACGAACATCGCCTTGCCGCTCATCCATAAATTGGAATAGTGCCCTACAAAATCTTTCGCGATCGCTTCGAGTCTTCCAGGCGCTGTTAACAGGTGTATTTCTTTTTCAAATTCATGCTCCAGCTTTTCCTGTTGAGATGGATCAAGATCAGCAGCTTCAATCGCATCCAGGATCTTCTGCGTGATATCTGGATTTTTTATCTCCTGGATACGCTCACCCCGATTTTCATAATAAAGCGGAACGGTAGCACCGTCTTCTACTGCACGCTTAAAGTCATAGATCGAAATATAACCACCGAAAGTACGCTCGGTAATATTATCGTTTGACAGTAATGGCGTACCTGTAAAGCCAATCTTGGACGCGGTCGGAAGCAGCGCCATCATATTATTTGCAAACACGCCATACTGGCTGCGATGTGCCTCATCCGACATGATGATAATGTCATGATCCGGATAGATCGGTTCCTGGTTTGGCTTATTAAATTTCTGAATCAATGTGAAAATATAGCTTGGGTTTCCATGAAGCTTCTGTACAAGATCCTCACCACTGGTTGCAATGAAACGACTTGCTTTAGCTGTTCCGAGTAATCCACAATTTTCAAACGTATCTGAAATCTGCGTGTTTAATTCATCACGATCTGTAAGCACTACAATCGTCGGGGAACCCGCAAATTTCCTCCGAATCTTCTGCGCCAGGAACAGCATGGAATAGCTCTTACCTGACCCTTGCGTATGCCAGAATACGCCCAGCTTTCCATTCCTCAGCTTTCTCTCTTCGTATGCTTTTACAGCTTCATTCACACCCAGGTACTGATGGTTTCGTGCAAGGATCTTCGCCGTGTGTCCTCCGCTATGGTCATACAGGATGAAATTTTCAAACAGGTCGAGGAAGTTCTCCTTCCTGCAAATTCCGCGCAGCATCGTCTCGAGCGCTACACTTCCTTCTTCATCCTCTTTCAGTCTTTTCCATTCGTGGAAGAATTCGTATTTGCTCCCCAAAGTACCAACCTTTGCTTCAAGGCCATTTGAGAGCATAAGAAGCGCATTGAAATAGAAGAGCTGCGGAATCGTATCCTGATAATCCGTGTAGTTGTCCGTATATGCATTCTCAACATCTACTGTGTTCTTTTTTAATTCTACAAAAAGAAGCGGAATCCCATTTACAAACCCGACAATATCTGTTCTCCGTCGATATAGATCACCATGGATTTTCAATTCCTTTATCGCGAGAAAATAGTTATTATCTACATTCTGAAAATCAATGACAGCAGCTTTCTTTGGTTCCGTCTGGCCGTTCGGTTTCTTAACTGTAACCGGGATTCCATCACGAATCAGAAAATACTTTTCTTCATTGATCTGTAAGGTAGATGCTGTGGACAAATGGGTCTCCAGCTTTTTCTGCGCCTCATCTATCTGGGTGGGCGTGATCCAAGAATTTAACCGCTTCAACGCTTCCCGGAAATATCTTGTTAACAGTATCTCTTTATAACTTTTCCGTCCAAAGGTGCCATTTTCGCCCAATATTTCCGTGTTGTATGCAAACTTAACATCCCAGCCAAGTTCATCATGAAGCAGATTCCCTGAGCTCTCTTGAACAAGGATGTTTTCGGAATAATCATAGCTCACAACAGCACCTCCTTTTTATGCTTCTATTTCTCCGCTCATTAGTTTTGGCAATAAGCGGTCACGAGCCTCGCTAAGTTTTCTATTTTGATTCAATAGCACTTGTCTACGGTCAAATATATTTTGAAAATGTACATAATACTGATCAGGAGCAGTCAAAAGCTTAATGGTATCAATATGCTTTTTTCCTAAATGAGCAACTGTTGCTCCCACCACAGTCTTTTCAAAAAATTTAATTGGCTCATAAATTGCCCAAAGCATCCAACCTTTCATTTTTTGATCCTTTGGCCTTAAGCAACAAGTCCGCTGCACTAGGTAGGCTTTTTCTCCGCTCCAAGAATTAATATAGAACTCACCATCCATCCCCACTACAATTTCGCCATTACTAACCAAGTATTTTTTATCTGCTTCTTCTGTAGTAAAATCATTTGTGCTTCCATCCGGAATATTTCTTATGCGAATTATTGGGATTCCGTTTCCCTTATCATTAAATTGAGCCCCATCAAAAGCAAATCCATATTGAACTTCAGCAATATCTATGAGTTTTTCTTTTTTCCATCCTTCCGGCACTCCATCAATAACCTTCACATCCTCATGTCCCGGAAAATGCAAATCCACAAACCATTCTTTGTACAAGCGCTGTGCCGCTTCTTCAAGGAGCTTAATTTGCTTCTGGTTGTTTTCGATGAGATCATCATATTTTCCCAAAATATCTGCAATCTTGTCCTGTTTATCTTTCGGCGGAAACAAAACCGTCAACTTCTGTAGGTCACTTCCGCGAATACCCGCCTGTGCGCATTGGCTAACTATTGACTTTATTGGTGAAAGAGGTGATCGAAAATAGTAATAGTAAAATAGTGGATTTGCTTCATCTTTTAGACGAACACGAATCAAATGAGATTCAAATACCGTCAACTGGGAAACTCCCATTACTATGCTACATTTTCCTGCGCCCTCTAATACAAGAGACTGTCTAGCGAACAATAAATCACCTATTTCTACCCTTGCGTTTTTCTTCTCCGATTCTTTGAGTGGTACCAATTCCATCGGAATATCATAAATCCTATCATTCGCGAACAATTCCCCCATGTTAATCATTTTATAGCCACTACCACGAATTTTACTTGGCTTAGATAAACCATTTCGTGAGTTAGTTGCATATAAATCGCCAAATCTTATAGTTTTATAATTCATAATTCCATCTCCTTCATATTCCGCGAGATGGTATCCATCAAATTATTTGATTCAGCCTGCAGAGCAAGAAGTTCCTTGTGAATCTCCTGCATCCGTTCTGTGAAGTCCACACCATCATCTTCCACCGGTGCAACGCCTTCATAGGCTCCAGGAGTAAGCGACCAGCCTTTTTCTTCAATGCTGATACCCTCTTTGTCATCACGCTTGGCCTCGTCGGTTGTATACGCAACCTTGCAAAGCCCAAGGATGTCGTGGTATTCACCATCGCCAAACTTCTCATAAAGCCAGTTTGCTTCCTTTGCTACTGTCAGTAGGTCAGTAAGCTCAGCAAGCTTAGACTCGTATTCTGCCTGAGTTTTTTTCTTATCACGTTTCCCTGCATCATCAACAGCTTTCTTTGATTCTGCTCTGAGTGCCTTTTCTTTTTCAGAAAGTTCCTGCACCCGATCGGCAAACGGCTTATCACTGCCAAGTGCAGCATGGTACTCCTCAAGTAACGCGTTGTACTTTTCAGTTTCTCCGCGATAGAGCCATACGATCGCATTTAGATTTTTAAGCTGCCAATCGGACCATTCATTCAGCGTTCGGTCAACAACGGTGTAATAGTTCCTGGCATCAATGAATAACACCTTATTTTTGAGGGCATCGCTCTTGCCCTTATCGAAAAACCAGAGTGAACAAGGCAATGATTTCGTGTAGAAAAAGTTGTTTCCGACACTGATCATGACATCAACGTGTCCGGTCTTTACAAGACTTTCGCGGATATCCTTATCTTTTCCCTGGCTGTCAGTAGCGGATGATGCCATGACAAATCCTGCACGACCCTTTTCGTTCAGATAGCTGTAGAAATAAGAAATCCAGAGGTAATTCGCGTTTCCGATTTCTTTGTCCTTATTTACCGCAGGAAGCCCAAACGGCAATCTTCCTGCGATTTGAGCGGATTCCGCTTTCACTTTATCAACATTGAACGGAGGATTCGCCATGACATAATCACAGCAGCCATTAAGGCTATGCGCATCATGATAAAAACTGTTGGCTTCATCCCCAGACTTAATAACTCCGGTAAGACCGTGTACTGCCATGTTCATTAAGCAAATCTGCGCATTATACTCAACCTTTTCCTGTCCATAAAAAGTCATTGTGCTGTTTGCATTCATTCCTGCGGCATTGACAAAATCACCTGATTGAATGAACATGCCACCAGATCCGCATGCCGGATCAAGGAGTATTCCACTTTTAGGTTCAATAACATTGACGATCATCTTTACCAAAGATTTTGGAGTAAAGAAAACGCCATCGTCTGAAGCAATGTTCTTAGCGAACTTGTTCAGGAAATACTCATATATCCTACCCATGACGTCTCCACCGACATCATCGATCGCCTTGTTATTAAAAATTCGAAGCAGCTCACCGAGAAGCTCGTCCGAAAACGCCGTGTACTCTTTCGGCAGAACACCGCTAAGCTGTTCACTTTGAGCCTCGACCAGCTCCATCGCGTTATTTACCGCTTCACCAAGACTGTTCAAGGGTTGCCCATTATTCCCAATCAAGCCCTGGTCCTTAACGTTTGCCGGCAAGTTCACAAGATATTCATATTGCGCTTCCTGCGGAAGGAAGATAGCAGATTTCTCCTTAAAATCACTCGCCTCAACAGGCATAACGCGTCCATGTCGTACCGGACGGTCTTTCAAAATTTCTTTTTCTACCTTTTTGAATCTGCTATATGCATACCGAAGGAAGAGCAGACCCAGTACCGGCATGCAATACTGATTTGAAGTCAGCTTCGACCCTGCACGTAACAAATCGGCTGATTCCCATAAATCAGCCTCTAATTTCTTCAACGCTCTATTGTCCATTGCTATCACTTCCTTTTTTCTTGGATTTTCCGGCTTCTTTGCTGTATCAGGGATGAGTCATACTCATTTAAATTTAATTGTACCTGGTCCCGATTTCCGGTCATACGTGGTAATTATTTAACCTGCTAATTAGCTTTTGCCCGTCTGCAACAACGGTTCTACCATCATTTTATAATTTCCCTTTCACGCAGAAACGCTTCGATCTTCTCATAGCCCTTTTCCTTATATGAGATTTCATAAAGCGCTATATTGTGTCCCTTCGCATAGAATCGTTTCAGTTCATCATTTTTCCTCTGTAATTCTAATTGAGACTTAGTATTATTCTATCACTCGTATTCTTTCAGGCATAAACAAATCGCCTACTTCTGTCCTCCCCCGCCTCATCATAGGAAATCACTCTATTGCCGTCTGTATTCAGTGAAAACTTTTTGACAGCTTCCCTGTTCCGCGATATATTATTGCTCGAAGCCATTGGTGATCGACGGAATGAGGACATATCATCCACACTTCCATTCACCGGTGGCTTCTTTAAATTTAGTAATGTCATGACATTCGAATGCCTTGCTATAACCAGCAGAAAGGAAAGACTCCACATGGCAATAAAGGAATTTGACACTGTTCTCATGCCGGATGGCCGGATCGGGACTTTGGTCGACATTTATGCTGACGGGAAGAAGGGCATCGTAGAAGACATGGAAATGATAGGTGACGAATACAAATTATACGATGTTCTCATCTCTGAATTGCGAGAGGTTCCGGACTGACAACCAGACTTCGATGAAACCCGGGTCAAACTTTATCTCTGGGACGAAAAGAACCGATTTTACAATCATTAACATCACGAGTCCAGTGAAGATCTCGATATTCCGAAGGCGTCCATCAATGATGACATCCGGAAAATCAACCCGCTATTGAGAGAAATATTACGAGGAATAATTTAGAGGCACCCCTGATATTTCAGGACTGCCATTTTCGTCTCTGCCTGGTTTTGCGCATAGGTCATCATATTATCCTATCACAGTGGTGCAGCCAGCATTTCCATAATGGCTAGCGTCATTGCAATAATAGCTGATCTGATATCCATGTTCTTCCGTAAACCATACAGCAAAATAGCCATCCTGAAGTTTTATCGTGGTTCCATTTAAGTCCGTATAAGTCGTATGCTTAATTTTGGATAATTCATATTTATCGGTTACATCTGATCTTTCAGTATTAGTTTCAATGTAATCAGCCTGAAGTTCTGCGTAATAAGAACGTAAATTAGCTATGTCAGCCGCTACTTTTGCCTTATGCAACTGCTGACTAAAGACAGGAATTGATATCGCTACAAGAATTCCTATAATGGCTACCACCACCAAGAGCTCCGCCAGTGTAAATCCATCATCCTTCTTCATAACAGGACACCTCCGATTTCATCGTATTTTCGTCTCACTATTATTATGGAAGGGACAGAAAATAGCAAATGAAATAATTATGAAGCACGAAGGGCAGCGGCTGGAGGATAAGAGATGGGACAAGAAAAAAGAGGGTAGCGACCGGAAACAAATCCAGTCACCGCCCTTTTCATGTGCTATGGCATATATGTGATTGATTCTGAGTCGAGACCTATATGGCTTACATTATTTTAGGTGGTTTGTATTTTCTTCGTTGAACTTTTCTTCCAAATAATCAACTCGTTCATTGTCACATAAACGTTGATATAATAATCTATCGTCTCGATCTTCGTTATTGAAAACTCGTGTATATTTGAAACCATCTGCACCAAATTTCGAACACCAGGATTCTGCATTAATAAAAAGCTGTTCACATAAGGTAGAGACATTAATGATTCGGTATTTTGTTAACTCGGTAGAAAGTTCATCGCCGATCGAAAAATAGAATCCAAGTCCATCAGGATAGTGATCCGGATAAACTTGAGCATAACCGGCGTGAACAATATCACATCGTATGTCATATAGAACTTCAGCGTAGTTTTCACCTAGGAAGCTTATAATCCATCCGTCTTTATCGATGTTCTCACTGCACCAATCAACGTAACATTTGTTATCACGGAACTTTCCATTCTTCCAGCGATAATCTGGATTATGTGCGTAGGCCAATCTAGAGCACATACTCGGTAACATTAGAGCAACAGATAAAGCGCTCCAATAATTCTTGGCCTCCAGTGACTTCCTACCATCTTGAATAAAATCACGAATGCTTATGTAACTCATAGTCGACTTCCTTTCCTATAAGAACAGGATACAAAGTATTCCAACTATTATGATCATAGCAGAAATTTAGATCGTCAACATTAGTGTCCTTTGGAACTTACAAGAATATTCAGATCATTGAAATGCCTTTGGATGCTGTAACACGCAAAAGGGCAGTGACTGGATTTCTCTCCCTCCGCTTCCCCTTTCGCGCAAAAGTAATAACCTTTCGGCAAAACGGCTACTTTCGCGAAAAGGTTATAACCTATTTGATGTTTATGTATTTGTGCAACCCAGATTTTTCTCTGACAATTGTATTAGCCAGTCTGCTGAGTACAGCAGAACACGGCAACGTCGAATAGTGCGTCTTCCGTATGACTACTTGAATCGGCATACTTGAAAAGTTAACGCCTCTTCTGGAATAAGGTACAACTGCACATTTTCTCAGTGTAGATTACGAGCTGTTTTGCAGCACCTGGCAGTCAAGCATTAGATATTTAAAAATATCTGACAATAGCCGAGGCTTCATTGACTTTGATGTATACTTATGAAAGAAAACAAATGTGTTATTTGCATGGGAGAAGCTAAAAACAGGTATGGAAACGTTATTGCATAATAAGTGGATATGGGGGTGTGTTGCTCTTTTGATCTTAGAAGAAGTTATTCGGCGAGGAAAGCCAGCATTGAAGGGCGCATTTGGTGAAGCAATCGTGAGCTGGCTACTGTCACATCTTCCAAAAGATCAGTATAAGGTGATTCATAATATAATGCTGAAGACTGAGCGAGGAACTTCGCAGGTAGACCACGTGGTGGTATCAATCTATGGTATTTTTGTGATTGAAGTAAAAAACTATAATGGGTGGATTATCGGTACAGAGAATAGCAGCCTGTGGACTCAAATAATTTATAAGAAAAAAAGCCATTTTAAAAATCCGATTCACCAGAATTTCGGACATGTCAAAGCAATTGAGGCCCTTTTGCGTGACGAAACCATTCCAATCTTTCCGATCGTTACCTTCGCTGGTGATGCGAAACTTAAGGTGACCGTACAAACTGCAAAGGTCGTAAAATACGGGGATCTAAATGATACGATCAAGGGACTTTCAACTGAAAAAGTTATGGATGAAAGTCGCATGAACGATATTGAAAAGTTGTTGCAAACGAGCAATGTTGACAGCGTCCAAAATAGAAAAATGCATGTGAAAACTATCAATGAAAAAAAGAATAAAATCAAAGCAGGGATTTGCCCTTGCTGTGGTGGGAAACTAGTCGAAAGAAACGGAAAATATGGGAAGTTTATAGGCTGCAACAATTATCCAAAGTGTCGGTACACAGAGAAACTGCAGTGACATATAAAATAGAAGCAAACAGAATAACACTTTAAGAAGAATCGTAAAGGTCAAATCAAAATCACAAACTATTTACCGGTCGGATCAAGCATCTGGCAAAGTGTACATTCTAAATGTACTTCAGTTAATTCTTATTTTGATCCAGTTTCCTTCATCTCCTTTAGGAGCATTCTGCCACTCTGTAGTAATACTCATGGCATAAATTGAGCCATCATCATCAACAAACAAATCGCCTCTGTGAACGCCGCCTTCGATATTACCCTGAGTATTTACATTTTTTCTGGTCAATATTGTACTATCCGCAATCACAATATTCTGTAACACGTAAAAAAGGGCAGTGACTGGATTTCTCTCCCTCCGCTGCCTATCTTTCTCTTGCCCCGCCTCTCATCTCCCTCCGCTGCCCCCTTTCACGCAAAAGTAATAACCTTTCGGCAAAACGGCTACTTCCGCGAAAAGGTTATAACCCATTTGGCGAAACAAGCGCTTTTGCCCAAAGGTTATCGAGATATCCACAAAATGATTTCGTGAGATGTGTTTTGCCACAAGGTTCCATTGTCTGAAAAAACAACCGGCGAGCGAAACTCGTATGCGAGAGAATTACGCGGACAGAAAGAGGGATTGGATGGGGAATTGGGGGTTGGAAGTGAACTGCTGGAATGTGTAACGGGATTGATTTGGGCATAGAAAAACCATCCTCACAGTGAGGATGGTTTTTTGTCTCCTTTTTAATATCTATACCCTCGCTACTACTGGATAAAGTGGGTATAGAATAGCACAAATATATTCCACCTTATTTTGCATCAATATCAACAGACTTAAGAGACCCATCGTCGTCATAGGTGAATACCATATTGTGCTTGCCAGCAGCTGGCTCGGTTACAGCTGTGCCCGGAAATGGAAGGTCAGCTGCTAAGCCACTGAAGTTATCAGTTGAATCTTTACCCTTGAACTCGACATCAGCAACGGTAACTGTCTTAGCCGTTGCATTCCAAGTAGCCTTATCAGCAGTATCTTTATCCTGTGTTGCAGTCAGCGCAAGTGTCTGTGCCTCAGCATATGCTGTTCTCATATTAGCAACAGAAACTGCATCTCTACTCTTCTCGAGCTGTGCTGTAAAGATCGGAATCGAAATTGCAACAAGGACGCCGATGATTGCTACTACGATCAGCAACTCAGCAAGTGTAAAACCTTTTTCGTTTTTACGAAGTTTCTTGAACATTTTTGGTCTCCTCCCAAAGGAAATAATTAATTACCAGATACTGGTTTTTAAAAAGCGTATGCTTTTTTGATAAAATCAATTCTACTTCTTAGCAAAAAATTAATCAATAGAAAATGGCTGAGCGGGGCGATTTTCGTGGTTTTCGGCCGGTTCTTTCGTTATTTCGAGTGTTTCCGGTTTTCTTAATTGTCATTATTAATATAATTTAAGGTAAACTCACTCGTAATTTCGTGATCTCCGTCATGCATTTCGGCATACTGCATATCCAGATATTCCGGCTGCCGCATCAGATCATGACCGTCATAATAGGTAATGTCGTACTGCTTCCACTGGCTGCCGCTCTGGAGCAGGGACCACGCATGCACATCGTTGCTTGCAACGACCGTATCGATATGAACGGCATCCTCAGTCTGATAATCAACGACCTGGCTGTCCGGATGAAACGGAAGCCAGGTGACCATGGTGTTGAACATGGTGGCATATGTTGTACAGACACCTCTCCCTGTGCCGAATCCGATGGCTGCATTCTGATAGAACATGGAAAGCTCATCGTCCGTCAGTGCCTTATCATCATAGCTCATATAATCCGCAACCCAGTCCGCACACAGACGAATCGCCTCTGCTTCCCCGGTCCCGTCCGGCACAATGGACGGCATATACTCGCCGCACCAGTTCTGGCATTCCTCATGAATCTGCTGCATCTTCTGAATTGTTTTCTGATCGTAGGCAAGGCAGCTGACGCCCATCGAATCCGTAATGGTATAGGCAGGAAAGGCGGTGGCATCGAATTCCTTGTACTGCTGCTCCATGAGGAAAATACCCTTCTGCTGCGCAGCATCCGCACTGACCGCCTGCGACCCATCTACACTGTATTTGTCATCCTGAAAATGGACAAAGCAGATGCTCCCCTTTCCGATATCCTGCGTTCCCGCAAGCGACAGGGCAGTCTCCGAATCCTCATCCGACAGGAGCTGCAGCGCCGGCTCTGCAACAGAATGCAGAAGAAGCCGTCCCATGTTGGAAAAGGACGGAGCCAGGTAATACATACAGAGAAGAAATCCAATGATCTGCCACCACTGTATTCTTCTTTTCGGTTTTCGTCTTTGTTTTCTCACTTGTGATCTTGGACCCCGCCTGATGTTTTTCCCGGCTGTTCCTTATGCCTTTTCCCGCGCGCAGAGATAACTTCGGCCGAAGATTCACACTGCTGCGGTGGGAGCAGGCTTCCTTTTCTGCAGATATTATATAACAAAAGGATTGATCCACGGGATGCAGGAGGAACTTTACCGAATACAGCGAAGTGAAGAGAAGACATATGTGCGAATTCCGGAAGCCTTGAGAGGAGGCCGGATCGGGGCAGCCTCGCAGATGTCTCTTCAGAGCATTGAATATGCCCTGGAATCCTTAAAGAAGGCAGTCCATGATCTGGAAGCCATACCCTCTCAGCTTCCCTTTGATTGACTTTCTTCCAAATCAAATCACTTCATACAGGAACACCATAAGCGGCATGGTCACAATGGAGAGGATCGTTGTCAGGACATAGAGCGAGCTGGAATACGCCGCATCGCACTCATAGAGCTGTGCCATTGAGGTGATGGTCGCACAGGCAGGGGTGATCGCTGCCAGATACACGGTCAGAAGAATGGAGTCCGCATCGCTGACTCCGGCATTGGATGCCGGAAAAATTCCCTTGATCAGAAACAGCGCGAGCAGGGGATAGACGATGAGCCGGAGCACTACCGTCAGATAGCTCCGTTTGCGCAGAAAGACCGACTTCAGCGACGTCTCCGCAATGGCCATTCCGGCAAGGAGCATTCCGAGAGGTCCGATCATATTGTTCATCATGCCAAGAACATCCTGCACTCCGGCAGGAAGTCTGATCTGCAGAAGAAACAGGCAGATCCCCGCTAGGATGGACAGGATATTCACATTCAGGAGCACCTTCTTCCACTCAAGATGACTCTCTCCGCAGAGAAGGTTTTTCCCATGTGTCCACAGAAGAATCAGCTGTACGGCAATAAATGCGCTGGAGTAAATCACATACTCCTCGCCAAGAAGTGCCTGCACCAACGGAATCACCAGAATCCCCGCATTGGAATAAATGCAGGTTGCCTGCTCAATCACATCCAGCTGAAGCAGCTTCTTCAAAGGTACCGTAATTGCAAGGAACAAAATATGAATTGCAGCCGCTGCGATTGCTGCGAGGATCAGGCCCCTCTGTACATCAGGCGTACAATCCACCTGAAATGCATGGATGATCACGCACGGAATGACAAGATACACCAGGACAACCGAGATACTCCTGCTGTCGGATGCCTTCATCAGGCCTGCCTTCACAACGGCATACCCCATGAGCATGATCACGAACAGCTTCACGATCTCCTGCATGAGCAATAAACTGATTTGCATGGACCCCACCTCTTTCACACTTCTTTTTCGAGGCTCTATCATAGCACTTCCGATGTGCCCGTCAATCATCTTCCGGAAAACCGGGGAATCTCACCTTCCCGGAAGCGCCGGGGAATCTCACCTACCGGGAGCGCCGGGGAATCTCACCTACCGGGAGCGCCGGGAATCCAGCCCCCGTAAGCACCGGGTCTATCCCTCCGACAGGAACCGGAGAATCCGCTCCATGTAGTCCTGCAGCACCGCGTCAGGCGTGGAATACAGCTCATGCCGCGTTCCCGGGATCATCACATATTCACACGGAACGATCCTGTGCTTCTGTATTTTCTCTGCAAAACGCTTCAGCGCATCAAGCGAAACGTACTGATCGCTCTCCGCCCGGAAAATCAGCATCGGCGCTTTCATGCTCCTCCAGCCGCGGTGCTGCAGAAACAGGCTCATGCGGATGGCACTGGCAAGCCAGCCATAGGAGGCTCCGTTGATGTGATACTCCGGATGGGCATCACGAATCGCATGATATCTGGCAAAACGCGGCTCCGATGTGGAAGCACTGTCCCCAAAGGTCTCGTTTCCCTGATACGGCTTCTGGCCGGGTACATAGGTTTTGCCCTTCCCAAGAAGGCAGGCGCCCTCTGCAATGATCCATGCAAGCGGCCAGGGAACATTTCCGGTCAGCGGACGGATCATCGGCGAACTCAGAACCACGCGGTAAAACAGCTCCGGCTCGGTCGCTGCTGCACTCGCGCCGATTCCGCCGCCCATGGAATGCGCAAACAAGGACAGCGGAAGCTCCGGATTTTCGCTCTTCGCGGCATGACATACCTGCAGAAGCTCCTGCACGTACCGTTTCCAGTGATCCACATATACCATCGACAGATCCTCGGTCATGCGGTAGCTGCTCCCGTGCCCCATGTGCTCCGGCAGATAGACGTGGTATCCCGCCTGGAGAAAATAAAACGCAAGCTCCTCATATTTCGGTGCACTCTCCGTAAAGCCGTGGCTGATGACCAGAACTCCCTTCGGCTGATCCGCCGTGTAGCGGACGACATGGAGCTTTGGAGCCTTTTCCGTTTCATTCTGTTGAACCGGGAAAAACAGATCCTTCTTTCTCTTTTCCAGGTACGGCTCCGCCGTCTTCTCCATCTCTTCCGCATAATGTGCTTCGTGAATCCACTCCATCCTGCGTCCTCATCTCCTGCAAGTATTTTGTATTCTTCTGCTCCCTGCTTATTTCCCGCTCTGCATTCCCGCAATCACGGCATTGATCTTGTTTTCGTTATAAAACACGAGCAGAACCGCGCCGATTCCGCAGAACAGCGCCGCGCCGAAGGCTGCGACCCGATATCCGGTGCCCGTGCCGGTACCGATCGTGGAAACCGCCGTAAAGATCAGCATCGACAGGCTCTGGCCGAGCTTGAAGGCAAAGGTTCTGGCCGCGAAGAACATGCCCTCGCGGTTGCTGCCGGTTGTCACGGAGTCGCTCTCTGCAATGTCCGCAACCATCGCCTGCGGCAAAATTCCGAAAATCGCCATGGGCAGCGCGGCAAACACCATCAGCACAAAGCCCTGCACCGCCGCGGAGAGAAAGGGTATTTTACCCATAAAGCCGGTGTAAAAGAACGCCGTACTGAACATGACAAAGGCAAACAGAAGCATCCGCTTCTTCCCGAATTTCGGAGTCAGCTTATTGACCGGAAGGTAAAACAGAACGGACAGCGCCGTCATGCCCACAAAATACAGCGTGGTCATCGTTTCCGGAAGCTTCAGAAGGCTTGTGACAAAGAACGGGAGCCCGGTCTGAAACATGGTCAGCGCGATCCAGTAGAAAATATCCGAGCCGACAAATTTGCGGAACTCTCCGTTCCGGAAGGTCGCTGCCAGGGAATGAAATGCAGATTCCTGCACCGGAACGGTATTGACGTACTCCTTCTCGCGGATGCAGAAAACCGGCACCAGCATGCAAAGCCACGCGATGGCCGCCATGACGGTAAAGGTCAGACGGATTGCTCCGACTCTTCCAAGAGCAGGAACAAAAATTCCCCAGATGGCCGGTGCCAGATAGGCCACCGCAGTTCCGGCGATGAAGGTAAAGGAAATCGCCGTTGAAATATTCAGGCGCTCCTGCTGCGTATGCCCAAGCTCGGAAATCAGCGCGTTGTACGGAGTGCAGTAGGCTGTAATGAACAGATAATAAGCAAGGACCATCACAAGCAGAAAGACCGCGTTGATCCAGCTCTTCTCATTCACCGGCGACCAGAAAACAAGCACCGTCGCAAGAGCCAGCGGAAGCGACGCCCATTTCAGAAACGGGATTCTCCGCCCGTTTTTCGATGTGCAGCGGTCGGACAGCGATGCGATCATGGGATCCGTGAAGGCATCAAAGACGCGTCCCAACGCTGTGATTCCGCCGATCACCGTGATGATGCCGAGAATGGCAAGCCCCTGCGGAATGAACACGGTCTGTCCCTGCGAGATTGCCGCCTCATCCGGCTGATAGAAATACACCAGCCAGTTCGAAATGATTCCGGACAGCATGGCCCATCCAAACTGCCCCGCGGCAAACTGCCATATTTTACCCGTTGTCAGTCTCTTCATCGTGTGATCCCCCCTCGTTTGATTCACGACTGTATTTTTCCCCGTCACATCAGATTGTACATGGTAAACATCGGCAGATAGATGGAAATGACAATAAAACCTGCAAAAACAGCGAGCAGCACCAGCATGGTGGGCTCAAGCTTTGCAAGGGCATCTTTGGTCGCCGTATCTGCTTCGTTTGTATAAAAATCTCCAATCACCTTCAGAGAAGAGTCAAGCTCACCGGTCTCTTCGCCCATCGCACACATCTCCTGCAGCGTTCTCGGATAATTCTTGCAGTCGCGAATGCATTCGCCGAGCGGATGTCCTTCCTCAATCCTTGCGATCATGGATTCCGTTTCCTTCCGGAGGACTGAATTATTGAGCGTCTTCGCCGTAATGTCAATGGCCCGGTCTACGTTCAGTCCGGAGCTCAGGAGCATGCTCATGGTATTTGCAAATTCTGCCGCGCCGCTCATGCGATGAATTTTCCCAAGGACAGGCATGTTCAGCTGCATTCTGCCCTGCGTCATGATTCCGTTGTCGGTTTTTACATACGTCTTCCAGGCAAGGACCAGTGCCAGAATGGCTATCACCATGAAGATCCAGTATTTCGAGAAGAATTCCGAGGTACTGATCAGGACCTGCGTCATAATGGGAAGCTCTCCGCCAAGCTCCGCAAAGGTCTGCGTCAGCGTCGGAATGACCACAACCATGACAACAATCAGAACGACAATGGCAACGCAAACGACAAAGATCGGATACGACAGCGCCGACTTGATCTTCGACTGGGTCTTGTACTGCTTCTCATAGTACTGTGCCATTTCCTCAAAGGACCGCTCAATATTGCCCGATTCCTCACCTGCGCGGATCGTCTCGATCAGAGTCGCCGGAAGCTGCGGCCCATTCCTTCGGATGCTGTTGGCAAGTCCTGCACCGCCCGCAACATCCTCCGCTGTTTTCAGGAAAATTTTCCGAAGAAGCTTGTCCTCCGTCTGCCCGCCGATCATGTCCAGGCATCTGGCAATCGGAACACCTGCGCGAAGCGTGATGGCAATCTGGTTGCAGAGAATGGACAGGTT
>ERZ1026884.851-NODE-851-length-18345-cov-5.594806_pt1 | contig 18345 bp, 19 predicted proteins | sample MGYA00380172_ERZ1026884 | MGnify/ENA primary metagenome ERZ1026884 (study PRJEB33269, sample SAMEA4719808) | human gut metagenome | biome: human-associated habitat; feature: organic feature; material: feces | place: Cameroon | collected 2013-10 ... | reverse complement strand
CCCTCTTCGTTGTGATAGTGCCATTATACCACTTAACTCGTGTAGACGCAATCTAGTTTTTACAGAAAAACTTCAGCAGACGGTTCCGGGCTTTCCCGGAACAAACGCTTTCGTCTGGGTAATGGACAGCCCTTCCATGAGCCAGCGAAATTCCTGCTGTGTGAGCTTTTTCAGCTCGGACTCATTCCGTGGCCACTGGAACCGCTTCTCCGTCAGGCGCTTGTACAGCAGAATATACCCCGTTCCGTCCCAATACAACGCCTTGATGCGGTCCGCCCGCCTTCCACAGAACAGATACAGCGACGTCTCGTCCATTTCCTGGCCGAACTGGGTTTGCACCAGCGCCGCCAGACCGTCTATCTGCTTGCGCATGTCCGTATAGCCGCAGGCGATGTAGTAATTCTGTACGCGGCTGAAATCAAGCATGGCTGACTGCTTTCACGAACGCCGCGAGGAGCCCGATATCCGTGCCTGACGGAAACTCGGCTTCCACGCCGTGCGCCCGAATCACGATTCCCCCGGAGACGGGCTGGGGCGATACAGCTCCCATTGCCAGCTTTTCCGGTTCCACTCTGACCAGCGCGCCGCTCCTGGTCTCTGCCTCGCAAAGCGCTTCTTCCCGGATGATTCTCAGCCAGTAATAGTAACGATTTTCGCGGATTCCGTTCTGCAGGCACCATGCCTTCACGCTTTGACCGCTCTGCTGCCGCTCATGAATCAGCTGTCTCCACTCAATGATTCTTGCGGTTCGCTTTGCTTCCGGTATTGTCATGTGCTTCTCTCCATAGTTTTTCAAGTTTACTTGTTTTCCGGATTCCAGTTTTTCAACTACTATGGATAAGTATCGCATGTTTAGGGGAAGTTGTCAGCACACGGGATTATTGAGCGGTTACTAAAAAAAGAGCCAATCACCTGCTTTTCAGCAAGCAACCGGCTCGAACGAATAGTAATATGGGGTTGTGCGAGGGTGTTCTTGACTCAAAATCTGAGTTGCGGCGGCTGGCGGCCCGGCTGCGCGTGTCCACAGTCGGATTTCTTGACTCATAATCTGAGTGGCGCTTGGATTGTCCACGGTCGGCTCCCTGTTAACTCAAATTTTGAGTTGCTCCAGATTGCTCCTCGCAAGGAACTCGTTCGCCGCGTCTACGCCGTCGTTGCTCTGAACACGGAGAATGTGCAGAAGCGCCTGATTGCGTTTTACGTCTTCATCAAGCTGGACGTTGGCGCGCTTAAACACAAGCCGACTAAGCCAGTCGGGGAGCTTGAAGTACAGGCACAGCAGCGTGAGATAGTCCGGGTTCGTGTAGCATCTCGGGTCGCTGAGGCTTCTGGCAAACGTGCTGTCATCCATGTTCAAGTACTCCGCCAGCATAGGGTTGTTGACCTTGTTTTGCTTTTTGAGAAGCTCGATAGCTCCCTTGAACGTCTTGGGGAAGCTCTGAATGTACATCGTTTTCGCTTCCAGCTCATCCATCTGCTCTTTATTGATAAGGTCACTCAGGTAGAACCGCGTCTGCTTCACATAGTCGGCGTCGTAATACATCCGTCCGAAAACATAACGTCCTACGTTCTGCTGGACGTAAACTCGGACGAAGCGGAGGCAGCACTCATCGACATGCGCGTTCGCCCAGTCCGTGAGCAGGAGCTTCTTTTCATAACCCTCGTATTCCTCGCTCTCCCGAACAAACCGCGCCTCATTCCTGACCACGTGCCCATCAACATAGAGATATCGCCCGCTCTCCATCACAGCGTGGAACTCATCATTGTTCTCGCAAAGCAGTTTGACCGTCCCTCGGTCGATTACATACGTATGCTGCTCTTCGCGCCACGCATCCAGGTCGAACGCAAACGGCTCGATTAACTGCCGCTCGACGTAATTGAGCGCGCCCTTCGCCTGTATATAGCCAAGCTGTATCATCCTTGCGCGGATTCGAAAATGCGGGAGCAGCAGTTCCGTGCCCATCTCTTTGCCGACGGCTTCATAACGCTCGCCGGCATGACGGCGTTCACCGACGTCATGATATAAACGCTTGATCATCTCCTGTGTATGCGTCACGGGAAGCATAAGGCCATACGCGCCGCGGTTGGCCTGTTTTTCCATAAAGTAGATCGCGTCGTCGGGCTCGTGGTCCTCGTCCACAATGAGCTCCTTCATCGCTACTTTTCGCGGATCGTTGCTTCCCATCTTCTGAAGGCGATAAAACATATAGTGCTCTTCATAGTGATAGCACTCATGGAAAACACCATATGCCGAGTGTTCCCATCTGGTCAGGTTCTCGTTGACGACAATCGTATTTCCCATAATATGTACGGGGCTCGAATCCTTGGCCTTGATATGGGTCTTCTTGCCACTCTCATCTTTCTCGATGCGATCTTCGCCAAAAACCAGATCGTCTTCCTCGAAAAACAGAATAGTGCTCACGCCCCGATGTTCATAGATGCGGCAGTATTTTACCGTCAGTCCCATCTTCTCGGCCAATGCGATAGGATTTCGCTTTTGAGGATCGTCTATAGCTTCCGGCAGATACTTTCCCCAGATACCCTCTGAGACCGCGTCGACACGCCTGTTGTTATGATATGGAATCAGGTGCGAATCCAACGGATCATAGCCGTCAGCCTTCCTGTCAACTTCATTCGTCAGTTCCTCGATGCCGCACTCGAATTCGGAGTTAAACGAGCACCAGAGAACCAGATACCCGTTCCAGACCAGCGAGCCCTTTTCCGTTTTCAGCTTTAACTGTACCCGCACATCGGCATAAAAGTTTGTCCGGTCTATCCGCCAGAAGGAAACGCCCGGGAATGAAAGCACCTCTCTGTTTACAACCCTGTTCAGCACACGTGCGCCGACAATCTTCGAGAGCGTTCCGTTGCGCAGGAGTCGGTTAACGTAAGTGTACATGGAAAGCCGGTAATGGTCAAAGAGATACTTGTTCATCGTGGTCAGCACGGGAACGTGAATCTTCTTTTTCCCGTCCATTGGCTCGGCTTTATCGGGGATTACTCCATTTGAGCAGTCCTCCACATCGGGCTGGCCGAGCTGGGCGGCAAATAGATCAGACCGACCAACCGGCGCAAAGCCTCGCTCGGACTGTAGGGCATATGATTTATGCTCGCCGTGTCGCGCTATATCGTAATCGGGTCTGTAGCTCATCGGTTCCTTCCTCCGTTTATCCTGCCCGGCGTGTCATGAGCGGAAGCTGCCTTGACCGAACGTTGGTCAATCGTCCAGCTAATCGAAACGGCGGTCATTCCACAGACGAGGTTGGGGCGTCGTGTTCTGCGGGGTTGAGAATGACAAGATTGATTATACCACACGGATAGCAACCATGCAACACTAGCGGAGAATTGCACATAAATAAAACAGGCAGCAGAATCGCGCCAGCGCATGCACTGGATATATGTTGGTTTTCGTGGCGATGGGAATTTTTGCGAACGTGTTTACATGTTTCTTTATGTGTGGTATACTGATTGGGATAAAGCATCGGTGGAGTACGGCGCCGGGGGAGGTTGAACATGGCAAAAGACACGAAGCGTTCCGCGGACGGCGGTGTGGTCTCCATATACGCGCCGCGAAAATCGGGACGTCCGACCACGGAGAATCCCGGCGAGTATGCCGCGCGTATTCGGGCGTATAGGCTCGCAGCCGGGTTAAGCCAACCGCAACTCGCGAGCATGGTTGGCGTGACGAGAAACTCCGTCACCAACTGGGAGAGCGGCGCTCGCCGTCCCGATATGGATATATTCAAGCGCGTCTGCGTCGCGCTCAAAGTTTCGGCTGACGAGCTTCTGGGCATTGCGCAGTACGACCCGCGGCCTTCAGAGAAGGAGATGCGTTTTCTGGAGTGTTATCGCGGTCTTTCCACGCATGATCGCCTGTTGCTGGATGCGTTGATGAACAAGATGCACGAGGATCGTTACGAGGAGTTCCGTCGCACCTATAAGACGCGATTCTTTCATCGCGCGATCAACCCGCTTCGCGTCTGCGCCGGTACCGGCGTGGATCTGTCGGGCGGCGGCGCGATGAATCGCATACTGGTGCGCAACACGGACGAAACGTATGCCTGCGATGAGATACTGACCATCACCGGCGACAGTATGGAGCCAGACTATCACGACGGGGATCGCGTACTGGTAGAGCATACGGAGCGCATACAACCAGGCGAAGTCGGTATCTTTGTGATTGCGGGCGAAGGCGTGATCAAGGTATATCAGGAAGATGGCCTGTACCCGCTGAATCCTTCATACGAGGTCATCCACCCCACGGAGGATGACAACGCGCGCTGCGTCGGACGCGTCATCGGCGTGCTGACGCCGGATATGCTGCCCACCCGTGACGAGCAGATCATGATCGACGAACTCAACGCCGAGCGCAGAAAATGAGCCTCCATAACATTTGAGCGTTTCGCTGCCGTAGCACACCAGAGGTGTATTCAATACGTCCTTTATGTTCAGATGATGGTGATGCGCATTCAGTTATCCTTCCTGAGCGTCTTCAACATTGTTCTGTGTCCGAAGGCGCACGGGGCATGAGGGGCTTTTTTGCTCACTATGCGGAGCATCCATACCGAACACCTTGTCTGGCGGGTTAATATTATGCTGACGGTTGTGGCCCTTACTATCGGCATGATATAATGATTAGGCAACCGGCGGTTACCGGGGCGCTCACTTACGCAAGAGGAAGCGACAAAGCATGGCATAATGATTAGGCGAGCCGAGACTTGACCGGGTTCATGGGCACGAAAGCGTAAGCGAACAATCATGATATAATGTTTGGGATTCCGAGGAGCGGAATCCGGGTCGGCGGTCGGCGTCCGTTACCCGCACGCCGACAAACGCACGATATAATAGGTCTGCGATTCCGAAAACGATGGGTTGAATCGCTACCAAAACCGGTTGTTGGCAGTTGGGTGTAGTTCACGGCAAACATCCTGCATTGTTTACACCTTGAGGAAGGGGGACTCACATGATGATAATGCCGATTTTCATTTTAATGATTGACAACGACGATGACAGAGCTTTTATGGAGAAGCTCTACATCGAGTATCATAAGCTGATGTACTGGACAGCGTTCAAAGTCATCTGGCGGCGAGATGGACTAGATGATATAGTAAACGATGCCTGCGTCTCGTTGATTTGTAAAATTTCGCGCATACGGGCTTTGGACTGTAACATTTTGAAGGGATACATAGTTTCTACTACGAAGAATGCGACGTTTGACTATATCAAGAAGGAAAATCGCAATCGAGGCGTGGAGGAAAGTGATGATATACTGGAAACAGTAGCTGATGACACGCCTGATGCAATCGACATTCTGGTTCGCAAAGAGCTCATAGAGTGTCTGATGAACAGCATTGAGCGATTATCGGAGCGTGACCAGAGCATCTTGAGAATGAAGTACATTCACGACATGTCCGATGAGGAGATGTCGCGGGCGCTCGCCGTTAAGCCCGTAACCGTGCGCTCTAATCTAACCCGCGCTCGGCAAAGAGCGTATAAAATTATGAAGGAGGTGCTTGACAATGATGCGTAGTTCAGGATTATTAGATGAACATTCGCTTTTAAAGAAATGTGAAGACGATTTATTCCGATTGGCGTTGGTTAAACTCGAAAAGAAAGAAGCGGAAAGACTACAGGCAGAATCGGAGACGGGGAATGATGAATTCTCCGCCGAGGACATGGAAGACGCGTTTAGGCGGTCATTGCCGAGAGCAGAGCGCACCATACAGGGTGAACTACGAAAACAACATATACTGGCTTTCTGCAAAACCACACTGCCGCGTGTGTGCAAAGCAGCTGCTTGCATTTTATTGGTTTTGTTTATAGGGGCGACAACAGCGTTGGCCGTAAGCAAGACTGCGAGAGTGTATTTGAAAGAATTCTTAATTAATATCGAAGAAGAGTATACAGAGATCGGATTCATAGACGACGCAGATACTTATGTCGATGTACCTGAAGGTTGGGGCGGAAAGTATTTCATGTCGTACATTCCTGATGGTTTCGACCTGATAGAGATACTTCCAGGCAGTACGATAAACAATGTATGCTACATAAATGAAGCAGGAGATTGGTTGCGGTTTTCCGAGTATGCTTCTTCTGTCCACGGAAATATCGACACGGAAGGAGCATTGGTGACATTGTCAACCATGAACGGGCAAACAATGCTGCGCGTTGAAAAGGAAGGGAACGTTACACTCGCTTGGGCGTACGCAGAATCATATTTCATCGTGTCATATGACGGTCGGCTGCAGGTGGCGGAAGAAATAGCTAAGGCGGTTGTGCAAATACGTTGATTTCTTTATGTTAATTTTCGGAACGGCTGCAACATTTTCCCTCTTTTCGAGTTTAGTATTATGAACAGACTCAAAAGGAGGGATTTTTAATATGAAGAAGGTTCTGGCACTATTGCTCTTCGTCATTCTGCTTGGGGCGAATAATGCAGTCGCGCAACAGGCAGACAGACTAAGCATTACGCCGTACTACTCGCACACGTTCAATATTTTCGCAGGCTTGGAAATAAACGGAGGTGTTGCGACGTGCTGCGGTACAGTTACCGGACGGTATAATTATACTTTCACAGCGATAAAAGTGACATTGCAAAAGCGCGAGGTTGGAAGCGAAGATTGGGAATATGTCGATTCTTGGAGTAAAACGGCCGCCGGCCGCTTTACAGCACAGGTCGAAGAAACGGAATCCGTTTCGAGCACATATGACTATCGCGTGTATGTCAAGGGAACAATTACCGACAGTGAGGGTGTTATTCTGGAGACCACATCAAAATACTCGGCAATTGTGCGCTATTAATAGTGTGATTTTAGTTTAATCTGAAATCTGACTCACGCAATACGCGAGGTTTCAGATATCATGAATAGGTAGAACGGGAGGTGGTAGCCGCTTGCTTATACAGCAACGACAAGAGAACAGGAGGTGAGCGGCAAATGCGCAGGAAGAAATAAAAGTCCTTTTTATTCCCTTCGCCAGATAACTGGCGTCTATCTGGCAGATACAAAATTGTAAAAGAATCATGTGTTTACAAGACCAAGATCAAAATAATACTTTGGAGGGAAGATTCATGTTACGTAAACTGCTTTGTGCCCTGATGGTGGCAACTCTTTTGTTTATCCTTGCAGTTCCTGCGTTTGCTGCTACGACGCGCTATTGTCCGATTTGTGATGAGGACACGAGCTGGGCGAATATTTGTTCTGGTTCTAAGAAAAACAATACCGGCTATTATAACCATACCGGTACAACCGGTGAAGTTTGCAATTTCTATCTCACCTACTTCTATACATCCCAAAAGTGCCAGAAATGCTATAGTAGTATATTTCGGCTCAGCACGACACACTTGGAAACAGCAACGCATAATGTGTGCGGTACTTTTGATCGGTGTGCCTACTAAAGTAACTCCTTAGCTCGATCAGAGCAAATTAGTCCAAGGGGAAGGCCGTCCTTTGTGATGGCTTTTCCCGATATCTCTTGAAGGAGGAATATCATGTTCGGTATCAGAAAGGTTAATCACCATATTCATAGAGTGTTACTCTGCATTGTTCTGCTTCTTTTCATGGTCATTCCCTTCGGAGGTGAGGCGGAGTCTTTTTACCGGTCGAATAAACCGATACAGTATGCAGTTGGCGCAAACTACGTTTGGGTTGTTGAAGGTGAGAATGTATCAACAGTACAGATAAGCAGCGGAGAAAAACAAGCGGTAGGGGTTATCAAGAGCATTGTTCGTATTGCTTCTGAGGCGGATAATCTTGTTTATCTTGTTAATTCAGCAGGCAGACAGACTTTAGCTATGATTGACAATAATGGTCATGAACTCTATTGTGTTGAAATTCCTTCAGAAATGGATGTTTGGCAAATTGAGGTAAATCAAAATACGGTTTATGTATTAGGCGAATTTGCTGATGAAGCGAGTTCCGAGGTCGATATGCACGGGCACGCACATGCAAATAGGGCAGTGTATCAGATTACTCCATATATCGATCATAGCTTTGAAAAGCTTATAATTGACGGGTGGAATAATGAATACATTACGTCACTAGCGTTATCGGATGATTATCTTTATACATATAGCAGCGATACCCTTGAAGCCTGCGCCGTTGAACTAAAAACCCACACGCTTGCACAGACGCCGGTTAGCGTGACGCATCTGTCTTATATAACGCCGGCAAATACGGTCGATGGAATACCGCATTTGTATGCGCTGTGTTATTCTGACCAGGCAAGCCTTTGGCTGGTAAACATGCAAAGCGGCGAAAAAACAAAAGTAGTTGCAAAACTGCCTGACGATTGTTACGGTCTGCGCCGTTCTCGCGATACGCTGTACACGCTTGATGCCAAGGGGACAACGCTGCTGTCTGTACCAATTGAAATGGGAAACAAGTCGGAATCTATTACAATCATCAACTCACTGCGAGAAAATACGCAGCGCATGAGGAAAGCTACAGAACTGTTCCATACGCGTTATCCCGATATCGAAATCGCTTTTCAGTGGATCGACGATCCCCGCATTCTTTCGACCGGCATTATGTCTGGCGCGGAAGGGTATGACATCATTTGCGTACAGGAACACATGAGCGTAACAAGTTCGGCAATGATGTATAAAGCGGGTGCGATTGTGAAATTGAGCGATTATGAAGACATCACCGCATTGCTGCCCGAATTCCTTGATATGTTCGGACCGGTATCAATGGAAGGGAATTTGTATGGGGTGCCCGAAATGGTATTGCCATATTTCTGGGAAGTCGACTCTGCGATAGCAGAAAAAATTGGATGCGATATACCGAAATCAAGCTGGACATGGCATGATTTTTTCGCGCTTGCCGATAGCGTAGCGCAATATAATCGGCAAAACAATGAGCATATTGTGCTTCTCTACGATCCCAATTTCCTTCCATATTTCTTAATTCAGTATAACGCAAACACGGTGGATGTGATGAATGGGACTGCGGCGTATACTGATTCTGAATTCATTGCGTTATTGGCGGAATGGCGAGGCGTATACGACATGGGGTTGATTGATGACAGCAATGTAATTCCATCGAATGCGCTGTTTAAGACCTGCGCTACTGATTATTACGGAATGCAGTCCCGTGTTTTGATTTTACCGCCCGTTTTCAATGATGAGACCCGATACCCGATGGAATATGTTACAATGGAGGTGAGCGCCAACGCTTCCAACAAGGAAGCGGCGGTCTATTTTCTTGCGTGTTACATGACGCCAGAGGTACTACTGTCTGAACCGATTGATATACAGGGACAGTGGCTTACGGATATTGAGAGATATACTCGTTTTGATATTGAGATTTCACCTGAGAACGAAGCGCTTTGGCGAACCATACTGTCCAAAGGGACGCAGGATTATTTCATTGGCGATTTATACAGAGATCAGGGAAACACCCTGTATCCTCAACTGCTTGCCGGTGAAATAAGCGCGGAGCAATTTGCGCAGGTTTGTCAGAGAAGAGCGAATATGGTTTTAAGAGAGTAATCCAGAGGATGTGCGTTCACAATGAAGCGATATCATGTTCAAAACGAAAGAATGCGCCTGAGCATGGCGGGGTTACCTGCCGTGCTGGGCTTTTTATGCCTGTACATAGTGCCTGTTGGGATGACCATATGGTACTCTTTCTTAGAAAACAGCTTCACCATGATCTTTGCAGGCGTTGATAATTACCTGTACATATGGGCAAATGAATACTTTCAATTAGCTGTTCGCAACACAATCTGTTTGACTGTTACATTGGTTGCAAGCGCGGCAATGGTTTCGGTCATAATTGGGTATCTTCACCATAGATATACGAAATCAAACGGAGCAGGCACGCTGTTTTTGTTATTGCCATTGCTTATACCGTCAGGCGCGGTCGTATCCATATGGAAGACCGTGTTCAGCACATCATCGTTCAGCGGCACGATGCAGTCATATGCGGCCATTACATCATTGTTCGTATGGAAATATGCCGGGTTTGGCGCGGTTCTGATCGATACAGGATTGCAGAGGATACCAAACGAGATATCGCAAGCGGCGGAAATTGACGGCGCCGGAGCGAAAAAGATATATACGCGCATCCATCTTCCCATTTTGGGCAAAGACCTCGGCCTGCTCATTCTTTTCCTTCTTATGTTTGCGTTCCGCATCTATAAAGAAAGCTACCTGTTGTTTGGCGAATATCCCTGCGATGCCATGTACTTGGTTCAGCACTACATGAACAATCATTTTTTGAAAATGAACTTTCAAAATGTTTCCGCAGGAACGATCAGCTTTGCTTTCCTCATGTTCTTTATATATGGGATCGTGTATTGGCTGATGCAAGAGAACAGGAGGAACACGCTGTGAAACGGAGTGGGAAATGGATATTGCGGTTGATATATTTGCTGTTTGCAGGCCCGGTGCTGTTGCTGTTAGCGGCATCCTTTACTGGGCGAACAGGACTGTCATTGGAACAATATCGGTTGGCGTTTTCAGACGCGCGCTTTCTGGAGAGCTTGAAGAATGCCGTTGTGATTACCCTGCCCGCATTGGCAATTCATGTGCCGGTATCCATAACATCCGGGCTCTTGCTCGCGCGGGGAAAGTTCAAAGGAATCCGTCTGCTAAACGGAATTTATCTTCTTGCGCTGCTTTTGCCGTTTCAAGTGATTATGATGCCCGTTTACAAGATGAGCCACGCTGTTGGGCTGTTTGATACACAGTTTGCCGTGGTTATTTTGGCTGCTTTTTCGCCATTGGGACCTTTGATTATGGCTACTCTGATAAAGGGCGTTTCAGAGGAACAATGGGAAGCCGTATCGATAGAAACTTCTTCTGTTTGGAAGAAATTGCGGCATATCATACTCCCTCAAATAGCGGCCGGGATCATACTTCTTGTGATAATAACCTTTGCGGACATATGGAATATGGTAGAGCAGCCGTTGATACTACTATCCGCAACAAGCAAAAAGCCAATTTCACTTGCCTTCAACGATTTTATGAAAGGCAACACGGCATATCTGTGGGCGGGATCTTCCGTTTACGCCATGCCAATAATAGTACTCTATATCATAACAAGTCGCTTAATGAGGTCTCCGCATAGCATGTTCAAGAAGTGAAAGTAATGAAACGCCAAGAGAAGCTAACGGTCAGAGAATTAATGTGCATCATTGAAGAAGAAATTGAGGAGCCGCGCCAAGAGGGCTGGAACCTTCGACACAAATTGGTTGATATTCTTGTTATCGTACTTGTTGGAATAATCTGTGGCTGTGAGCAATGGATAGAAATTGAAGACTTTACACATGAGAAAGAGGCATGGCTGCGCGAATTTCTGGAGTTACCCAATGGAATTCCAAGCGATGATACCTATCGCCGGGTGATGGAGCGTATCAAACCCAAGCAACTGGAAGCAGCATACAGACGATGGGTGCTTCCCTACATAGGGAGCTGCATTGGCAAGCATATTGCTGTCGATGGCAAAACAGTTTGCGGGGTAAATAAAGGTGCTAGAGAAAACAAGTTGCACATCGTAAGTGCATGGGTACGGGAGGACGGTATTACGCTGGGACAAGTGCGTACTCGTGAGAAGTCTAATGAAATTACAGCAATTCCAGAATTGCTGGATGCTCTCGACATTCGGGGGGCGACGGTAACGATTGACGCAATGGGATGTCAAACTGAAATTGCCAAAAAAATCGTGGCAGCGCAGGCAAACTATGTGCTGGCAGTCAAACAGAATCAGCCAAGTCTCTATGAGGCAATAGCAGCGTATTTCACATGGGCAAAAACGATCCAACAGAAAAACAGACCTTGCTGCAGTTCAGCAGCTATGACGGCGAGCATGGACTGGACGCCATGTACATTGGACTGTTGAGGTGACGCATGATACAAATTGGTATGAATCTCAAAAAGAATGGAAGCAATTATCCTCTATGATTCATGTAACGCGAAAGAGGGAACAGCATGGAAACACGTCCATTGAACATGCATATTACATCAGCAGCGCTCGGTATGATGCCAAACACTTTGCTGAACTGATTCGCGGGCATTGGAGCATAGAAAACAATCTTCACTGGCAGCTAGACACACAATTTGGCGAAGATGCTTCGCAAATACACAAGGGTCACAGCCCTGAGAATCTTGCTGTGCTACGCAAAATTTCAAAGCTATTGCTCCAGATGGAGCCTGGCTTTAAGGCAAGCATCCACCGTAAGCAACGCAAGGCTTTAATGGTTCACGACTATCTTCTTTCTGTTTTAGCCGTGGCTCACCTTTTTGAATGAGGTCGCCCTGGGTGATATCGTTGGCATTGTTGACAGCAATGGAGCGCTTGTTGTAGAATACAAGCACAATGCATGGGGAAGCCATGTGAGCAAGACCGGCAGTATGGTGGATACTCTGGGTAGGCTGAATCCCTTCCGCTACAGAGGGTATATCTTTGATGAAGAAACCTGGATGTACTGGATGAAGGACAGATATTACTATCCAGAACTGCGCAGATTCATCGTGGCAGACGTATGCTTATTGATCTGTGTCAGATACGTTTGATAAGAAGAGGCTTTTACGCTGCCCAGCATCTCGTTTTCCATCCAGTGCATCATCCATTCCCGCAGGGTAATCCTGCATCGTGCGGGCGGCTCAGTCAGCGGGCGCACCAGTACGGCCTTATGCTCCGCCAGCCTGTTTCTGACTTCCATGTACTGGTAGCCGTAGACGTATCCAAACCGGGTCTTACCCTCCGCGGTTTTGCCGATCACATATCGTCCCTCGTAGCGGCCGTCCTTCCGCCTGTAGATATTTTCACCATGTCTGCACATGCTTTTGTTCCTCCATCGCTTGTATTCGCTTCATTATCGCACTCAAATCGGAGCATCGGTCTGACGGCATTTTGACGGCTTAAAGGATGAGAGCCCTACGGCGTTCTGCTTCGGCCTTGATTCCGTCAAAGGCAAAGAGATTCTGTTTGCCGCGTGATAAAATAACGTAAATCGGCCATTTGCCGGCTTCATTTTGGTTGACAGAATAAGGATTTTAACTTATAATATGGTAGAGGATAAAGAGGTTTAGCTCATTATCCATTCATCGTCGCAGAATCCATAATTTTGCGACGGCTTGTCCCGATATAGAAAATCCCGCAAACTCAGCAACCGACTCTTCCCAAGTCACTTGCTTCGCTTGCGGGGTGTTTGCTATTGTTCGAGTTTCTGCTAATAGCATCGTTTTCCGTCGCGAAAAGCACCGCCGCCTTATAGGGAAACTGCCACATCCCTGCCATCTTTGAACCGAAAGACGAGCCGCTTTTCGCCCCTGCTCGCCCCTTTGAATACGGTGATTCGTTCAACTGTTCCAAGAAAGACACGCTCATCGAAGACGGTCAGCAGACTGCTTTCACGCAGTTCGCGCATGAATGCTTCCAGCTTCCGGCGGCGGCCGGTCTGCTCGGAGATGGCTTCTTTTGCTCTGAGCATGGCGCTTTTCAGCGCTTCATATCGTTCTTCCAACGGTTGGAGACGTGCGTTGTATTCCGCCTGATTCTGCGCGACTTCCGCGTTCTCGCGGATCATTCGGCTCATCTGCTGGGCGACTACATCCTGCTCTGCCTGCAGGCGGTCGCATTCGCACTCCAGTCTGCTGCCATCTGTAAGACCTGCCAGTGCTTCCTGAAGGACGGATAGGATTTCCTCTTTCTGCTCGAGTACCTGATTGATTGCCTGTACGAAAGCGTGCTGGATTTCCTCGTCCCGCAGATGGGGCGACGGGCAGGGCTGCCCTTTTACGGCGTATTTCTCGTTGCAGCGCCAGATCATGGTGCGGTATGCGTCCGTGCTGTGCCAGACCTTGCTGCCGTATACCGCGCCGCATTCGCCGCAGACCAGCTTGTCCGAGAAGATGCTCGCCGCGCTGGTGTGCCGCCCCTTTTTTGCACGGCGCCTCATTTCGTATTGCGCCAGATCGAACACCTCCGCGCTGACGATGGCGGGATGGCTCTTTTCCACATAATACTGCGGTACTTCGCCCTCATTGATTTTGGCCTTCTTGCTCAGAAAGTCCACCGTGAACGTCTTTTGCAGCAGCGCGTCTCCCTTGTATTTTTCATTGGTCAGGATAGACTTCACCGTGCTGCTCTGCCACTTTTCCTTGCCGGCGGGTGTGGGAATACGCTGCTTTGTCAAAAAAGCCGCAATGCTCGAGGGCGTCTGACCGTCCAGAAACATTCCGTAGATTTGGCGGACGATCTTTGCTTCGCTCTCTACCACCTGCATGGAGCCATCCTCGCCCTTTTCGTATCCGAGAAAATGGGAATACGCCACGGATACCTTGCCGTCCGAGATGCGCTTGTGCCAGCCCCATGTGACGTTTTCGGAGATGCTGCGGCTCTCCTCCTGCGCAAGGCTGGACATGATCGTAATCAGCAGCTCACCCTTGCTGTCCAGGGTATCGATATTTTCTTTTTCAAACGTCACGCCCACGCCCTTTTCCTTGAGTTTGCGGATGGTGGTCAGCGTGTCCACTGTGTTCCGGGCAAAGCGGCTGACCGATTTGGTCACGATACGGTCGATCTTTCCTGCTAAAGCGTCCTCGATCATTCGGTTGAAATTCTTGCGCTTTTTGGTATTTGTCCCGGACAGCCCCTCATCCGCATAAACCTCAACGAACGACCATTCTGGATTCGACTGAATGTAGTGCGTGTAATAGTCCACCTGCGCTTCGTAAGAAGAGAGCTGTTCTTCCTCATCGGTGCTGACCCTGGCGTAAGCCGCTACGCGGAGTTTGGCGCGCAAAGGCAAGGATGGCGCAAACCGCTGGACGGTGGCAGGGATGGTGCGCACCTTTGTGCCGCTGGGACTGAGCCTCACAAGCTCGTTCGACGCGGCCTGATGCATTGCCATTTCACGCATCTTCGTACCTCCGTTTCATCCGCACTCTGGCCTTTTCCTTCATTTCGTCCGTCCAGCTTTCGGCGCGGGAGCGATCCTGCCAGATGCGCTCTATTTCATGACCGTCCTTGAAAACAAACAGAATGTGATTGGGACGGGGAATCTGAATTTCCACCAAAGTGCGAATATTTTCTTCGGTGATTTCAGGCACGCCCAGTGCCTCCCGTGTGAGCGAAAGCAGCGTCTCTTCAGGAATCTGCTTGGCGGCGCAATACTTTTTTCCCCGGCGCAGGTAGGTAACGCACTGCCAGGTGATGCGGGTCGGGTTCGTACGACGATGGTAGTGCGCGCCGCAGCAGCCGCAGACGATCAGACCGGTGAACGGGTATCTGGCCGTTACGTCCTTTTGCACGTTGGCCTTCTCGCGGCGTTCCGCGATCAGCGCCTGCACCCTTTCATACGTCTCGTGATCGATGATCGCGGGATGGGTGTTTTCAGCGTAATACTGGGGAAGCTCGCCGCGATTGAAGCATTTTCGCTTCGTCAGGTGATTTTCAATGTAGGTTTTCTGCAGCAGTGCGTCGCCCGTATATTTCTCGTTCTTCAGGATACCACCCACGGTTTCAGTCTGCCATTCGCCACCCAACCGGCATGGAACACCCTGTTCGCGCAGCGCCTCCGTGATTCGCCCCTTTCCCATGCCGTTCAGGCAGGAACGAAAGATGAAGCGAACGCTCTCGGCCTCCCGCTCGTCAATAACAATGCATCCTTTTTCCCTGCGATAGCCGTAAAGCAGCGGCAGGTTCATGGGCTTTCCCTCCGAGAAATCCTTGCGAATGCGCCATTTGCAGTTGTCCGACACGCTTTTGCTCTCCTCCTGCGCGAAAGAAGCGAGGATGGTCAGCATCAGCTCGCCGTCCCCGCTCAGACTGTCTATGTTCTGCTCCTCAAAATAAACCGCTACCCCCAGTTCCTTCAGTTCACGCACCGTTTCCAGCAACGTAACCGTGTTACGTGCGAAGCGGCTGACGGATTTTGTGAGTACCCGGTCGATTCTGCCCGCCCGGCAGTCTGCCAGCAATCGCTGAAACTCCGGGCGGTCATCCTTCGTTCCGGTCAGAGCCTCATCCGCGTACACCCCTGCGTAAGCCCAGCCGGGACGGCGCTGAATGAACTCGCTGTAACGGCTGACCTGGGCAGACAGCGAGTGCAGCATCGCGTCCTTCCCCGAGGACACCCGGCAGTAGGCCGCAACGCGCTCCAGACGGGGCGCAGCCGCGGCGGGCTTCACCTTGTGAACGATCTTTTTCTTTGCTTGTTCCATAATGGTTTTCCACCTCCCGCGACCATATATCCCTCTTTTCAGGGAAAGAATCAACCGTTATCTGGATACAATCCGCCCCATACGGGAGAGAATTTCCGGCGCAGAACTGCATCGATTCTCACAAATTCCTTCCGAGTGATCAATTTGTTTTCCAGTAGTTGCCGCGCGATGGAAAGCACCGTGCGATAGGACAGTTCACGCTGGAACTGATTGTGGGTCAGCATGGGCTGATCTTTCTGAACTCCAGCAGTTTTCGGTGTGGGTTTATTAGGCGTAATGCTCATAGATGGTCTTTCGCTTCTTTCTGCGCAGTACCAAATCGATGCGCGATATAACAGGCATGGCGGCAGTATTTCCGGCTTCGGTCGTGCCCCAGCAGCACCTTTCCGCATCCGGTGCAGCGGCGAATCCCATCCATCGGTCTGGCCAGATTTCGCCAGTATCCCATCCGACACGCGTCTGAGCAGAAGAGCCGCTTTCTTCTGCCGGGAATCTGAGCAACGGGCTTTCCGCACCGCAGGCAGCCGGTTTCACCGGTCACATTTTCCTATGGCAAACCGGCATGGCAATGATCTGTGTTAGCGGGGCACAGCACTGCCTGTTTTGCATTTTCTCTCTGACAGAATGATTTCACCGTGTTCACGGATAAGCCCATTATCGCGCCAATGCGCTTATACCCTTCGCCGCAGTCGCGCAGCCTTCGAATTTCTTCCCGCTGTTCCCGTGTCATTATGCAGCCTCCCATTTAAGAAAAGCGGCCCTCCCTCCGAAGAGAGAAGGCCGTTGCAATACAGTTGTGCGTTATAAAGGATTTGATCAGACGAATTTCGCATACTTCCCGGAAACCCAGCCGACGCGACCATTTACCACGACGGCGTGCCAGCCATTTTCAGCGGTGGCTACCCATTCGAAGGAAGCGCCGTCCTTCGCAGCGGTGATGCGGTCGTACTGCATACCGTTGCCCACACGGATATTGACAGAGCCATTGCTGCACACGATGCGCACGAGCTTGACGACGGACGGTTTCTCAGGCTCATCGGGTTCAGCAGGTTCCTTTCCCGCGTCGTGATCCGCAACCGCATCCATCAGCGCTTTATGGCTATCGCTGCCGTATACGCCGTCCTGCGTAAGCCCGACTCTGGTCTGAAACCGCTTGAGGGCAGTCTCCGTCTCGCCACCAAAGTCACCATCCGCGCCATACCTGGACAGATTGTACCCCAACTGGAACAGAAACTCCTGCAGTGCCTTCACATCCGTGCCCTTGCTGCCCTTCTTCAGGGTTCTGGTTCCCAGCGTGTACTCACTTGCCGGCGTATCGGGTTTTGCCGCACCACCGCCCGTAAACACCGCGTCGCCATAATCCACGAAGGGCAGCTGATACCAGTGCGTCCACTTTCGGGAAGAAACCTTCGTTTTCACGCAGCCGTAGTTAAATCCGCGCTCTTCCACGGCATAGCCGCCGCCGACATACACGCCCACATGCCCGTCAAAACGGAGCGCAACTCCGGGCACCTCGGGCAGCGTGTCGATGGTTCCCCAGGCGCAGCCCTTGCTCTTCGCATAGCTGAACATGCCGTTGGCAGATTTATCCGGGCAGCCATGGCCACCGTACTTGCTGGAAAAGGTTCTGTCCGTGCCGATGGATTCGATCACGCCCTGTCCGCCGTTTGTCCACTGGTAACCCTTGATCAGCCCCACGCAGTCGGCGCAGATTTTCTTCTTCGCGATGTCATCGCGGTAACGGACGGTACGGCTGGAACCGTAGTGTGTCGGATACTGCTTCGCCTTGCGGGAACGCAGGTTCTCGGAGCATTTATAGACCACGGCGCCGTACCAGTAGGGCTGACCCACCATCTTTTCACAGAACGCAACGAAGTGTTCATTGGTAAAAGGCGTATTGATTCGTTCGCTCATTCCTGCTCACCACCCTTTTCATCGTCCTTCTTCTCATCGGTGCGCCCATGCAGCTGCGCCAGCACATCCTGCATCTTATCGGGAATGGGCAGACCGATGTGGGCGGCATTCTCCAGCAGGGACAGACCCTCGTTGGACAGGTAGAAACAGATCACAGCGCTGCGAAGCGCGGAGCCTGTGCCCACGATGTGAATGTCCACCACGTTGGCCACGCCCACCAGCATCAGGATCAGCACCTTTTTGCAGATGCCCTTGAAGCC
>ERZ1026884.849-NODE-849-length-18383-cov-21.649389_pt1 | contig 18383 bp, 16 predicted proteins | sample MGYA00380172_ERZ1026884 | MGnify/ENA primary metagenome ERZ1026884 (study PRJEB33269, sample SAMEA4719808) | human gut metagenome | biome: human-associated habitat; feature: organic feature; material: feces | place: Cameroon | collected 2013-10 ... | reverse complement strand
GCACCCTGTTATGGGTGAGATTGGGCCTAGGCGAACAGCCGTTTTCATAGGATAAGAACCCAAGTTTATATATTTATAACGCAAGTGAAAAATAGGCTTGCTTCGCAAGTTAAGCGTGTGAATACCTATCTTGAATATTTCATTGGCTATCTCATTAGTTTTTTCATTAGAAACGGGCTTGCCTTGTGCGAAGCACACTTTACTTGCGAAGCAAGCCTAATTTCCCCAAGGGGGAAACTTGCGTTCCTCCCAATATACGACTTGGGATATGCCTGTCCTATGAAAACGGCTATTCGCCTAGGCCCAATCTCACCCATAACAGGGTGACCCGTTTGGTTGTGACATAACATATAACCAGGCATGTGAAGCGAAACAAGTTTCCTTCACATACCTGGCTACCTTATCTCACCCCTAACGGGGTAACCCATTTATCATGTCCCTTATCGACGTCAAAAATCCGATAAATTTGTGCAGAATATACTAACTCTGTTTCGTTCGTTGTTTTTAGGTAAGATTGGTTTGCGTTTTGGTGAAAGAAATCTGCTAAAACGAGGGGTGTATTCTCAAAATGTTTGATATTTTGGTTATATTTATAGCTAAATGTAAGAAAAATATGAATAATACTTGCATATTTCAATTAAAATGCCGAATATTGCATTCGCTTTATTATAATTACTGAAAATAAATTTACAAAATACACAAAAACTGAAGCCTATGTTACGTATTGCCATACAAGCAAAAGGACGACTGAACGAAGACACCATGCAGTTGCTAGCAGATGCTGGGATTGATGTGGCGCAAAGTAAACGCAAATTGGTGGCTCGCGCCAAGGGATTTCCTATTGAGGTGCTTTATTTGCGCGATGATGATATTCCACAAGCTGTACACATGGGGGTGGCAGATGTGGGCATCGTGGGACTGAACGAGGTGGCAGAGCGTAACATGGCTGTGGACGAAGTGATGCGTTTGGGTTTTGGGGCATGTCGTATTTCGTTGGCTGTGCCTCGCGAGGTAGACTACCCTGGACTTTCATGGTTTAATGGTCGCACGGTGGCTACGTCTTATCCCACAGTATTGCGCAAGTTCTTTGCCCAAGAAGGCATAGAGGCAGATATTCACGAAATTGCAGGTTCGGTAGAGATTGCTCCTGCAGTGGGTATGGCAGATGCAATTTTCGACATTGTGTCGTCGGGCGGTACGTTGGTGCAAAACGGACTGCGCGAGGTAGAAGAAGTTTTTTATAGCGAGGCAGCGCTGGTGGCTCATCAAGGACTTGACGATGAGAAATTGGCAGAGATTGAGAAACTAAAATTTCGTTTTTCGTCGATTGTGAATAGCCGTGGCTATAAATATGTGTTGATGAACATTCCGACAGATTTGGTGGACGAGGCTGTGCAGTTGTTGCCTGCAATGCGTTCACCCACCATATTGCCACTTGCAGCTGAAGGATGGTGCTCGCTGCATGTGGTGTTGGCTGAAAATGTGTTGTGGGAAAAAGTAGAACAACTCAAACAAATTGGTGCCGAAGGCATTTTGGTGCTGAACCTTGAAAATATGATTCCTTAGGGCAGTTCTAAAAAATAAGAAAGGACAAAGCAATGAATATAATAAACAATCCACAGCCTGGTGAGTGGGCTGCGCTGTGCGAACGTAATGCGCCAAGCGATGAACAAGTGATAGAAAGTGTGCGTGCGATTGTGGAAACCGTACGTAAAGAGGGTGACCAAGCCTTGCGACGCTTTGCACACGATTTTGATCATGCTACACTCACAGACATCGAACTGTCTGACGAAGAGCGTACTTTGTTGGCTGCACAAACCTCTTGCGAAGTGCAACAAGCCATTCAACATGCACTACATAACATTCAGGCTTTTCATAAAGCACAAAAGCCGATGACGGTTGAGGTAGAAACACAACCAGGTGTGCATTGTGTGCAAAAGGCTGTGCCTATTCAGCGTGTGGGATTGTATATTCCTGGTGGGCGTGCTCCTTTGTTTTCGACCGTACTGATGTTGGCTGCCCCAGCTGTGATTGCAGGTTGTAAAGAAATCGTGCTTTGTACTCCGCAGGGAGCTGATGGACATATTGCTCCCGAAATCATTTATGCTGCAAATATTTGTGGCATTCACCATATTTATCGTGTGGGAGGCGCACAAGCAATAGCAGCCATGGCTTATGGTACCGAAAGCATTCCGTGTGTGGATAAAATATTTGGTCCTGGCAATCGTTATGTGACGCATGCTAAACAGTTGGTTAGTACGCATACTGCTATTGATATGCCTGCAGGACCCTCGGAGGTATTGGTAATGGCAGACGAAAGTGCACATCCTGATTATGTGGCTGCAGACATGCTCTCGCAAGCAGAACATGGACCTGATAGTCAAGCTATTTTGGTGTGCAATTCTATGACGTTGGCACAACAAGTGGCTGCAGAGGTTGAAAGACAAACAACTTTATTGCCCCGTCGTGAGTTAGTGGAGCAATCTTTGAGTCATAGTCGCATCATTGTGTTGCATAGTCGTGAGGAGATGTTGCAATTCTCGAATGCTTATGCGCCCGAACACCTTATTCTCTCTGTAGAAAATCCGTGGCAAATGGCAGAGGGCGTGACCGCCGCAGGAAGTGTGTTTGTGGGCAATTATTCGCCTGAGTCGGCGGGTGATTATGCTTCGGGCACGAATCATACTTTGCCTACGAGTGGATGGGCTCGCTCGTATAGTGGTGTGAACATTGATAGTTTTATGCGTAAAATCACTTTTCAAGAACTCACGAAAGAGGGATTGCAAGCATTGGCTCCAACCATCGAAACCATGGCTGAGGCTGAGGGCTTGCATGCACATGCCCAAGCTGTGAGAGTTCGTAAAAGTTAAGCATAAGCAGTAAGTAAAGAGACAAAGCAGGGAAATTTGTCAAAAGGGAAGTGATTAGAAGTTTTGGCTTCGCCCGAAGTTAGCGGACATCTGTACAAATTGCTGAAAACAAAGCATTTGTCTGTTAACTTCCATCCATCGTAGATGGATTAACTTCTTCATAAATTCCGATAACTCCCATTTTGACACATTCTCTTGTACAAAATTTCTCAAAAAACCTCATTCCTATGACCTATTATATACGTAAAAATATTGCACAACTATTGCCCTATTCCACGGCACGCGATGAATATCAAGGTGGTGACATCAGTGTGTGGCTCGATGCGAATGAAAGTCCTTACGACAATGGGGTGAATCGTTACCCCGATCCACACCAAAAACAACTGAAGCAGGCTTTAGCGCATTTAAAAGGGGTGGATACGGCACAAATATTTGTGGGAAATGGCAGTGACGAAGCCATTGACTTGTGCTTTCGCATCTTTTGTGAACCAGGACAGGATAATGTGGTGGCTATTGCGCCTACGTATGGTATGTATGGCGTGGCAGCTGCGATAAACAATGTGGCTGTGCGCGAGGTGCCACTTGATGCCGAGACTTATGCGTTGAACGTAGACCGTATGTTGGCTGCAGTAGATGCACATACACGTTTGATGTGGGTGTGCTCGCCTAATAACCCAACAGGCAATGCCTTTGAACTTGCAGACTTAGAGCGGTTGGCAAATAACTTTAATGGTATTTTGGTGGTGGATGAGGCGTATGCTGATTTTTCAGAAAAAGGCACTATGCTTTCGGTGCTGGATAAACATCCCAATTTGGTGGTGCTGCAGACACTCTCGAAGGCATGGGGCATGGCAGGTTTGCGTTTGGGACTGGCTTTTGCAGCTGAACCTATAGCGCAACTCTTTGCCCGTGTGAAGTATCCTTATAACGTGAACGGACCCACACAACAGGAGGTGATGAGGCGCTTGGAAACTGAGCCGCACGATGCACATGTGGCAGAGGTTGTGGCACAACGAAAGATGTTGGCTGAGGCATTGAGTGGCTTGACTTGTGTGGTAAAGGTGTTTGAGAGTGATGCGAACTTTTTGTTGGTAAAGGTGACCGATGCTGACAAGATTTATGATCAGTTGGTAGCAGAAGGCATAATTGTGCGTAACCGCAACAAGGTGGTTGGTTGTGAGGGGTGTTTGCGCCTTACGGTAGGTACTCCACACGAGAATCAGCGTTTGTTGCAGGTGTTATCGACTTGTTAGTTTTTTGGAAAATCAACCTTATCAGTTTTTAGATTTTTAGAATCAGATTTTTTAGAACCACCCTTTACCCTATGAAGAAGATATTGTTTATAGATCGCGACGGGACAATTATTAAGGAACCCGCCGACGAACAAATAGATTCGCTTGAAAAATTAGAATTTGTGCCTGGTGCCATTAGTGGACTTCGCTCGGTTATGGACACAGATTACTTGCCTTTGTTGGTAAGTAATCAAGATGGTTTAGGCACGGACAGTTTTCCGGAAGATACCTTTTGGCCCGCCCATCGCAAAATGTTGCAAACATTGGCTGGCGAGGGTGTGCATTTTGCACATGAATATATAGACCCAACTTTCCCTGCCGACAATGCGCCCACACGTAAACCAGGTACGGCTATGCTCACTGAATATTTTAGTGATGCGTACGACTTGAAGCACTCTTACGTGATAGGAGATCGTGCTACCGATGTGCAGTTGGCTGTGAACTTAGGTTGCAAGGCGGTGTTGTTGCAAAAGCCCGAAGTGGCTGCAGAGATGCTCGATGAAACGCAACAAGGAGCATTGGCACTTGCTACTGAGAATTGGGCAGAGATAGCTGCGTTTTTGCGTGCTACGGAGCGACGTGCTGAGGTGGCGCGTAAGACGGCAGAAACAGATATACACGTGGTGGTAGACTTGGACGGAGCAGGCGAAACACACATAGACACGGGATTGCATTTTTTTGACCACATGCTGAACCAATTGCCACACCATGCTGGGGTGTCGTTGGTGTGCGAGTGTAAGGGCGATCTTGAGGTAGACGAGCACCACACGATGGAAGATGTGGCGATTGCCTTAGGCGAAGCTATACGCAAGGCTTTGGGCAATAAACGTGGCATTGAACGCTATGGTTTTGTATTGCCAATGGATGAGTGCGATGCTTTTTGCTGTATAGACCTTGGCGGACGCATTGACTTTAAATGGGACGTGACGTTTACGCGTGAATATGTGGGCGATACGCCTACCGAGATGTTTAAGCACGTGTTTCAATCGTTGTGTGCAGCTATGCAATGTAATCTGCATATAGAGGCACGTGGCGAGAATAATCATCATTTGATTGAAGGCGTGTTTAAGGCTTTTGCGCGTAGTTTGCGACAAGCCATTCACCGAGATGTGTTTAGTTATGAAGTTCCAACCAGTAAGGGAGTGTTATGATAGCTATTATTGATTATAAAATGGGCAATTTGCGTTCGGTAGAAAATGCTCTTCATCGGTTAGGGGCAGCGTATGTGGTGACAGATGATGCCCAAACAATACGTTGTGCCGACCGTGTGTTATTGCCAGGTGTGGGTAATTGTGCCGAGGCAATGTATAATTTGCGCGAGAGTGGATTGATTCCTATTATTAAGCAGTTGCGTCAGCCCGTATTGGGCATTTGTGTGGGGTTACAGGTGATGTGTCGTGACTCTGAAGAAGGGGCAGAGCCAGGTATGTTGACCCAGTGTATGAATATTTTTGATTCGCACGTGCGCAGGTTTCCTGAATCGGATTCTTTAAAAGTACCCCACATGGGGTGGAATACGATTGGCAACCTTGAAAAAAAATTGTTTGATGGGCTGCATAGTGGCGATTCTGTGTATTACGTGCATTCTTATTACCCAACGCTTTGCCCAGACACGATTGCTACTACCGAACATGGGGTATTATTTAGTGCTGCTTTGAAATATGAACAGTTTTATGGCACGCAGTTCCACCCCGAGAAGAGTGGAGATGTGGGTGAGCGCATTCTTAGCAATTTCTTAAAGTTGTAGGGGCATTCACGATGGGTTTTGCGCTGTTCTTTGAAAATAAGTATTCCTAAAAAAATAAATTTCGCAGATGATTATACTTCCTGCTATAGATATTATTGGTGGACGTTGTGTGCGACTTTCACAAGGCGATTATAACCAACAAACACAGTATGAGGCTATGCCTGTCGACATGGTGAAACAGTATGTGGCACATGGTTTTAAACGCATCCATGTGGTAGACTTGGATGGTGCAAAGGCTTCTTCTCCTCAAAACCTTGACACGCTAAGCGAGTTGGCTGCAGTGCCTGGAGCTGAGATAGAGTGGGGTGGAGGTATTAAGAGTGTTGAAGCCTTGGGCGCGGTGCTTGACGCTGGGGCAAAATATGCCGTGGTAGGTAGTGTGGCTGCTAAACAACCCGAACTCTTTGAGCAGTGGTTGAGAATGTTTGGTCCCGAACGTATTGTATTGGGGGCTGATGTACGCGAAGGACGTGTGGCAGTGAATGGTTGGCAAGAAGAGATGGATGTGACAATAGATGATTTGGTAGATCGGTTTTTGAAATATGGCTTGTCGCAGGTGATATGTACAGATATATCGCGCGATGGAATGTTGCAAGGTCCTGCTACCGAACTTTATGTACGATTGCAAAAAAAATATCCTAAAGTAGACTTTACGGTGTCGGGCGGTATATCGAGTATGGCAGATATTCATGCTCTTAAAGCCGCACATTTACGTCGTGTGATTGTGGGAAAAGCCATTTATGAAGGACGAATAACATTAGACGAATTATATGCTAAGTAAACGAATTATTCCTTGTTTGGATGTGAAGGAAGGACGCACTGTGAAGGGTGTGCACTTTGAGGACTTGCAAGATGTGGGGGATGCTGTGCAATTAGGACAACATTATGCTCGCACGGGAGCTGACGAGTTAGTTTATCTTGACATTAGTGCTACTTGTGAGGGACGTAACACGTTTACGCAGTTGGTAAGTAACATTGCCGACGGCATAAATATTCCTTTCACTGTGGGGGGCGGCATATCGACAATAGAGGATGCTGCACGTTTGCTTGATGCGGGTGCCGACAAGGTGAGCATAAATAGTGCAGCATTGCGTACGCCCGAATTGATAGACCAAATAGCCTCGCGTTATGGTTCGCAGTTTGTGGTGGTGGCGATAGATGCTCGCCATGCAGAGTTGCCCCTTGGAAGTGATGAGGCTGATGCACATTGGACCGTATGTTCGCATGGTGGAAAGGTGCCTACAGAACGTGAACTTTTTTCTTGGGCACATGAGGTGCAAGAGCGTGGGGCAGGCGAAGTGTTGTTTACTTCGATGAATCATGATGGTACAAAAAATGGCTATCCGTGTTCAACCTATGCACGACTATGTCAGATGTTGCACATCCCTGTAATAGCTTCGGGGGGAGCAGGCAATGCTCACCATATAGCTGAGGTCTTGACTCAGGGAAAGGCTGATGCTGCATTGGCTGCCAGCATCTTTCATTTTGGAGAAATTACGATTCCTGAACTTAAACGCCAATTGAAAGAAGAGGGCGTTGCTGTAAGATTATAAATGATATGAATAAAATAGATTGGGACGCACTGAAACTTGAAAAATGTGCGGATGGACTCTTGCCTGTAGTGGTGCAAGATGCTACCACTTTGCGTGTGCTGATGTTAGGGTATATGAACCGTGAAGCGCTCGAAAAAACACAACGTGAAGGACGTGTGACATTTTTTAGCCGTACGCGCCAAAAGTTGTGGACAAAGGGCGAAACGTCAGGACATTTTTTGAATGTGGTTGAGATGTATGTGGACTGTGATGCAGACACCTTATTAATTAAGGCACACCCCATAGGTCCTACTTGTCATCGTGGCACAACTGCTTGTTTTGACACACCTGCAGAGGATGGTTTTGTGCGTGCGCTTTCGGCATTGGTAGCACGTAGACATGCCGAAATGCCCGAAGGATCGTATACCACACGCCTTTTTATAAAGGGTATTAAAGCTATCACAAAAAAAGTGGGTGAGGAATGTACCGAAAGCATTATCGAGGCTGTAGATGGCAACCGCGAACGCTTTATATACGAGGCAGGCGACTTAATGTATCATTACCTTGTGATGTTAGAGCAGATGGGTGTTTCGCTCGAAGAAGTGGAACACGAATTATTATTGCGACATTCGTAATGTTTTTTAGAATTCCGCCAAGGGGAATGAACTCTTTGGCGGAATATTAGATTTTAGGTTATTGCTGTCTAGTAAAATGACTATCTTTACTCATAGTTATATTTTTATTTCGTAAAAACAAAGATAACCAAAAGGGCTGATACCTCATGAGAAGTATCAGCCCTAATTTATTTTGTTTGAAAAGTTTATATTGTGCGAAGTTTATTTTTATATCGAGTGAAGGATTTTTTACAAATAAAAGCCTTGCTTTTACGCAAGAGAATATGTTTTTTTAGATGATTTTTAAGAAAGATCTTACATAGAGGGTAAAACTGAATCAGGCCATTATTACTACCGCTGAATAGTGACCTGCTATGTTCATAATGTTAGTATATAATTTATTTGCATACAGAATTCTACAAAGTTTATTTGTTTGAAAGTATTGGCAAATCCCAACGCTTATACATCAATTTGTAAATATTATCCCAACCCAAAGTAATGCCTAATAAGAATAGGGCAGGCTTTACATACTTTATATCATAGCTCTTAATGGCATTTATAAATTTATCAAGATTCATACCCATATATGTTTTGTTTTCGTCAATACCATTTTTGAAACAGTCTTTGAGGGTTAGGAACAAGGCTGCGATAGGAATAAACTCAGCTGTCCCTGTTGCTTCCTTTACTTTTTGAGCAAAACCCTTATCTGCTTTTAGGTATGACACGAGGTTGTTGAAAGTAGAATTAGCTTGTTCATTTATATCTTTACCTTTATGGCTTTTTTCTATCATTGAGTCATGGTAGGATACCTTACGTGTTATGCTACCAAAAACATGAATAGCATCGATAAAATATCCACGACAATCTTTTGGATAATTCTCATGACGTTCATACCGAAGTAGGTACGTCCAAGGAGATAAATCTCCTTTAGGTTCTATTTCGTAATATGCAGATTTGAAAGTGTCAAACAAGTCCTGTTTCTTCATCTTGGTGAAGTTTAGTTTTCCAATTCCGAATAATTCTTCTACGAGTTTCACCCCCTCAAGGGCTTTGGTTATATTCGTCTGAATTTGGAATTTCTCAAAAGTTTCTTGCCAAATAGGAGGATTTAGAGTGACTGATGGATTCATGTCTATGCCGATAGAGTATGCAGAATTGTTCAAAGCATAGATGGATATTACATCTTTTATTTGTAGTACTCCTACACTACCTGTTTTGCAAATATGCAGCAGAAGATAATCTATGCTGTATTCTATAGGATTTGCTTTTTTAAATAAGGCATCTGCCAATTTTGTATTGGTGTGTAATACCTCAATATTGCCATCGAATTTTACACTTGGGCAACAGGCTGCATTATATTTCCCATTTTTGAAAAAGTCAATAAAGTCAGCCTTCGAAATTAAAACAATATAATTATTTTCCATTGTAATTAGAAATCAAAATCTTCATCTTCGTTGTTATTATTGTCACCAAACAGATTCCCAACGCCATCATTGCACCAATCTTTATATCTACAAGTTGATGAGAATGAATGAACATAAGAACATGGGGTATCAGAAGAATATGAAATGAACAAGTCTTTCCTACTTCTAGTCATAGCTACCATGAAAAGTGTTGGTGTTACCATAGAAGACATATCAAAAGCATTGCAAAAAGGCAATAGAACCGTATCGAAATCTAATCCTTTACTACTATGATATGTGGTTAAAGTTATCATATTTTCGTCAGATGTAAAATTGCCATATCCGTTTGCTACATATTGCATTGGTATGTTATTTTCCTTTAGGTGCATATTTAGACTTGCAAAATCAATTTTACCATATTTAGTTTTCCGTTCAACCCAAATAGGCTTTTGGGCATTTTCCAAAGCAAAATTAGCAAAAGCGATGATCTTACTATGGGTAGGGGTCAATATGCCAACAGTGTCATTATTATTAATTCGGCTGATTGCCTCATCCATAATATGTTTTGTCTCTTGTCGTTTATCGCCTGATTTCCACAATCTTATCTGCACGTTAGTTTTGATCATAGATGCCTTTCCTTCAAGTATTTTCATTGATGGCAAAAAAGAATTGATAGCTGAAATTATTTTTTTTGTCAATCGATAGATTACGGTTAAATTTGTCTTATTTGGATAAAGGAGTGTATCTAATTCTGCCGATGTGCAAGGAGCCATTCGCCATTGAGGGTCTTCTGTATAAATGGATTGGTTGGAATCGCCACCAACAATAACACGTTTAGCTCTTTGCTTCATGTATTGAACTACGATTGTTGGAATATCTTGCACTTCATCACATATGATATAATCGTATTGTGTATTTGTACGCTTGGCGAAATCATAATATGTACGTATTTCTACATTCCCGAGATTTAACTCTTGATATTTTTGTTCTTTAGATAGCTCATTGATGGCTGCTTGTAACATTTTAATTAAAGCATGGGTGAATTCTACGACAAGGATTTTAGAATTGGGATTTTTCTTTCTCAAGTTAACAACAGCATACAAAAGAATCACAGTCTTTCCTGATCCAGGAAAACCTGAAATACTTTCATTATTTTCTGTTTTGAATATTTCTGCAAGAATATCTTTCTGTTCTCTTCCTAACTCATTTTCTGCTGGTAGCCATTTCATAGTTTATCAAAATTTTTAATTTCGACACTTGCAAGATTATGTTCATTGAAAGAGGTAAGTGATTTTTTCTTCTCTCTTGTTTCTTGAATTTCTCTTACTTTATCATATTTCTTTAATTTATTAGCAACACTGATAAACCACCCTTTTTCAACATCATCAAGGTTGTTATTCATAAAGCTGTGATTCATTATGTTGAAAGCACGTTCAAACCATTCTTTGGCTGTATCGTTTTCATCTCTTCCCTGGTAAATATCTCCCATGACAATCATCGGAATTGCATATTCACCACGAAGTTCAACAGCTTTCTTTAAGTATTCCAGAGCTTCATCGAATCTTCCTGTCAATACCAAGTCATTGCCCAAATTAGAATATACATAAGCATTAGTTTCGCCTGCAGCTAATGCTTTTTTGAAGCTTTTTATAGCTTTATTGTAATTGCCAGAATTATGGTAGTTTACGCCAATACTATTATAGGCGACTTTGTTTGGATAATATTTATGTTGCTCCTCTTGTAACTCAGCAGCTTTGAAGTCTAAATCAGCATCTTGATACAACTTACGAAGTTTGTTATACATTTCGTTACTTGGTACACCATGATTTTGGCTTGCTTCATTATTCATTTCCCGTTCAGTTTGAAGTATGAGTTTTTCTTCATCTGTCAAATACGAATTGGCAAATGGATTTTCACTTTTTATTTCACAAAAAGTGTCCATACATATTGCAGAGACCTTAAGAAGTTTATCTGCTGTCATCTCAAATGTAAGCACAATTGGAGTGTTGGTTGGAAATGGTAGCTCATTTTGTGATTCAACTTTGATATTAGCTAACATTTTCTTTTCATTGCTAACGCAAATGGGAATTTCTATAACCGTTTTTGGTGTCGGCCCTGTAGATAGTCCTTCAAATTTTATCGGCGAAAATGGTATTTCTGTTCCCGCTGGAATAATAGGATATGATTGCATTCCATGAGTAACCACAACTATTGTCTCACTTGTAATTGGTCGTACTACAGCATTTCCTAATCCGTTCAATAGCAATGAATGAATAGCTGCACCTTCTGAAACTAATGATTGTATATCTTCTCCGATAAGGACTTCTTTAGGGAAATAGTTTTTTATATATTCCTGAATAAATGGATTTTTAGAACTACCACCAACCATTATAACATAGTCTATATCAACTGTTTCAGTATGAGCCTTGTTGAGAGCAGAAGTCAAAGTCTCATTTATGCTATTATAAGGTTTTTGGTATCCAATAATGGTTTTCCCTTTATTAAGAAAAGCTCGCATTGTTCGGATGAATTCCTTATAACCAAGGGTAAATATTTGCTGTTTCAAGGCTCCGTCATCAGTACTGATGTAGAGGTCAACTTTTACTTTTACAGATTCCTCACCTTCTTCTACTAAAGAATGGTATGCGTCTTTGTCTGATAACAAAAAATGAAATGCTTTACATGCTTGAATTTTCAATTTCTCAGCTATACCTAACAATTGATCAACGATTACTTTCAATTGTCGCGTAGTATAATCATCTTCAGTCTTTCCATTTTGTTTTAAAAGCTTAGGCAAAAGAATGTTCCATGCAATAAAACGATCAATGTCGCTTCCACCTAATTCTTGAAATTGTGAAATGCTGATATTTCGTGTTATTAGTCCTTTTGTTCCAACAGCAATTTCAAGAATGGAAATGTCACATGTTCCTGCTCCAAAATCGAACACAAGGACTTTGGGAGATTTTCCTTCTTGTAATTTTATTTGTTTTGCTTCATAGTCATGGCTTATATATGATATGAATGCTGCATTTGGCTCATCTATAAGCATAGAATTACTTACACACATATCATTAGCCTCTAATGCTTCAAGTAAGTCTATGCGTTGGTTGCTTTCAAATGAAGCTGGAATACTCACAGCGTATTGAATGTCAGTACTAACCCCTTTTTCTTCACAAGTGTTCTCTATACATTTTTTGAGATACCGAAAGAATAATTTTGCAGCATCCTGTGGGCATTTTATTTTTGATTGTCTGCTATTAAACCAACGATCTCCAAGGTCTTTCCCCAGTTCCATTTTAAACTGATACCAAATATTTTCCCCAAAGATATAATCAGGATTACTTTTTAAGCTATATGCGCCTTGTCCAACTATAAGCTTGTTACGGTCATTTATAGCAATAACAGTTGGCAACAATTCTGCTTCAATGCTTACACCATCAGCTCCACGTTGTGCTAAATGTAAACACTCGCTTTTGATTTTTCCTTTTGCATCAAGACTTGCTATGGATACCACAGTTGTACTTGTTCCAAAGTCTATACCAATAAAGGTCTTTCCTTTCACTCGTGCATTTGCATCGGGTGGCATGTTGAAAAGATTAGTTAATGTTAATGTCTTTGTCATATTATTGAAATATTTTTTAGCTCATTATATATTCTTCTCTCCCTAAACGTAATCACCGGTGTAACCTTCTTCAAGGTCTTTTCATCGATAATTCCATTCGCATGCAAGTCTGACAAGAATTGAGGCTTCACCCACTCATTATTCCACAATTCCACATTCTTGTCCCCTGCTACCACACGGCACAATCTCATATTATATGGTAATGTACCATTTATCTTATCTCGTTGATACGTCATATTCTGCAACCACAACTGGTCGTAATCAGAGTTGGGGCGCTTGCAGAGTTTGGAATATACTAGGTTGACAATAGTACTTTTCTCATTTTCATCTTTCATAGAATCAACCATTCTACTAAGAACACGCAAAGCATAATGGCAACAATTTACATTTTCAAATGCAATTTGGGCGCATATTGCGGACATCGCGCGAATGCTACCACCTACAAGTCTGCGTTGTTTGGTAATCTTTTCAGTTGTAGGCTCTTCTCCTTCAACTAGTGGAATTGTTGTAACTTCCTCTTCATAAGGCTTGAGCCAATCTTCCATACGTTTGTCTATATCCGAGAGCATTGTTTTGATGGAACCGCTATTGGGATATTGTCGAGCGAACATAAGGATGTAAAGCAGATGTTTTTCGAAACTGTCAAAGTCACAACCCTTCTTGTTGAAGATTGGAGTGTTGTAAATGTACGCAAGTTTATCAGGTTTTACTGCATCTATTACAACGCTATCGCTAATCATTGTCTTCTTGCTGTTCATGCGGAAGTTTAGACTATCCAACACGTGTTGCAGGGAGTAAGAGATTTTTTCGAGCACATCCTTATCGTTACAGAAAATGCGATAGTCATCACGATAACGAATAATTTCGTAATGAGTTGTAATGCCTGCTTTTTTTATTGCTTCATGTAACAGAATATCTGAATATCCAAGGATAATTTCACCTACAAAGTCAAAGATTGCACTGCCTTGGGGTATTCCGATATTGCGTCCTTGTTGGAAAGCGCGAAGATATTTTTGAATGTTTTTTAAAATAGGACATTCGTCGTTGTTCTCATACTGAGTATTTTTTAGAGAGAATGCCCAATCAAATGCCTGCGGATTGACAGAACCATAACAATTGGTAATGTCAGTCACAAACATATAACGGTATTCGAGGGACAATTCTATACTTCGTTGTTCCATAGAACTCCACCAATTTATAATAGTTGTGGATTTATAAAACGATTCTTTTTCCTTTGGTATAATGGGCAAAGCACATGATGTGATATGTGGTACCTGGAATTTTTCAAAGAGATTTTTAATCAATGTCCAAGCTTGCTCGTTGCAGATCTCTCTAACTAGAAAATAGTATAAGAAAGGATTCGCCAGGATAATTGGGCGAACTGCATAGTTGCCATCTTTATTGAGTAATATATCCAAATTTACATCAGAAAGATCCTCTGGCGATATTCCGTCCTGTAAACATTCTTCATAGGGTAAATCACTAATGATTTCTTTTACATTTTGAAGAAGTTCGTCAAAAACAAAATACTCAGGGAGTTCAAATCCATGATATTGTTCGGATTTCAAAAAGAAATCCATAGCATCTTTAGCATCAAGACTTAAGACATTCTTTGTTTTGTTAGCCATAAACGTTGTGATAGTTTAATTTTCATTATACAGATTCATAGCCTCCTTCGGCACATACGCCGTAGCCACCAGGCATCCATCAAACAACTCGACAACCACACGTTGTTGACCCGCAATTCTTGCCACTCTACCATGGACACCTTTGAATCCACCTTCTGCCACAACAACATGATCACCCAATTTGAATTGGATATTGTTAGACGTGATTGGAATGATATGAGGATTTTTGATAGAAGTAAGGCGGATGAAGTTGTTCATGGCTTCATCTCTGATTGTAAGTGGAGGATTACGGTCGGGATTGTCTTGACGATGGATTGTATGGTCAAAGTAGTAGCTTAGCAAAGGTCTGCTTTCATCTGTTACAACCTTGTTGTCATGGAGTAAGGTTTCAACTTGTTCTTTTGTCGCATGAACAAAGATGAATGACGGAAGAAGCGGTTCTATGATGATTCGTTTCTTACATTGTTTCTTTATCTCTTTGTGTCGCATAGGAACATAACATTCAAATCCTTTTGCCTCTACAAAGTTCTTTGCTTTGATAATGCGCCCATACGAAACACGCAACACGAACCATAGCGTATTTGCGTCAGGCACATTCTCTACCGACACCCCATTCCTAACATCTTTAGAAATGGAGGGCGTGCGGAAGGTAAGTTCAGCACTTTGACACGATAAGCCAGTGTCGGTTGGCTGCCCATTATACAATGAAGCGTCAGCCGTTGAAGGCTGGTTGGTTGTATCTTCCAATGTGATTATTCAGAGGTTAGATTTAAACCAATAGACTTTTTGATAAAATTATCAATAATTGACTACAAATATATGCAAACTTGTTCAGACGAGAGATATATTCATGGGGATTATTTGTTTTTGATATCATTTTTCTGTAATTCAAGTTGATGCGTAATGCTATTTGATTCTGTACAAGCTTCGTGATTCCTCCTTTGTCATGCGCTTATCTTGCACTACTCTGCTTCGCGAAGTTAGGCTGCGGTTCGTAAGTAAAAATGAAAGTTTTTTGCACTTTCATTTTGTACTTCGCTCACCTTGCACTAACTTTGCACTCATATACAAAAAAGAATCCCATACATGTTTGAAAATCTGAGCGAAAGACTTGAACGGTCTTTCAAAATATTGAAGGGTGAAGGAAGCATCACCGAAATCAATGTGGCAGAAACCTTGAAAGACGTGCGCCGTGCTTTGCTCGACGCTGACGTTAACTATAAGGTTGCCAAGTCGTTTACTGACCGCGTAAAGCAAAAAGCACTCGGACAAAACGTGCTTACCAGTGTTAAGCCTGGACAACTCATGGTGAAAATTGTACACGATGAGTTGGCTGAACTTATGGGTGGACATGCTTCTGAACTTAAGTTGCAAGGTCGTCCCTCAGTTATCCTCATGGCGGGTCTTAATGGTGCTGGTAAAACTACTCTCTCGGGTAAGTTGGCTCTCTATCTCAAGGCTAAAAAAAGTCGCAAACCTTTACTCGTAGCGTGCGACGTATATCGTCCTGCTGCCGTAGAACAACTCCGTGTGCTCGCTGAGCAAATTGAGGTGCCCATTTACATGAACCTTGAGGAGAAAGATCCTGTAAAAATTGCTCGCGAAGGTATTCAAGAGGCTAAGGCTAAGGGCTTCGACACCGTAATTATCGATACCGCAGGTCGTTTGGCTGTCGACGAAGAGTTGATGAATGAAATTGCTGCCATTAAAGAGGCTGCACAACCCGATGACACCCTCTTTGTGGTTGACGCCATGACTGGTCAAGATGCTGTAAACACAGCAAAAGAATTTAACGATCGTCTTGACTATGAAGGTGTAGTTCTTACTAAACTCGATGGTGATACACGTGGTGGTGCTGCACTCTCAATCCGTACGGTAGTTGACAAACCTATTATGTTTGTGGGTACGGGCGAGAAAATGGAAGCCCTCGATATCTTCCACCCTGAGCGTATGGCTGACCGTATTCTCGGTATGGGTGACATCGTGTCGTTGGTAGAACGTGCACAAGAGCAGTTCGACGAGAAGGAGGCACTTAAGTTACAACGTAAGATTCAAAAGAATCAATTCGACTTTAACGATTTCCTTGCACAAATTCAGCAAATCAAGAAGATGGGTAACATCAAGGATCTTGCTGCAATGATTCCTGGTGTGGGCAAGGCGCTTAAGGATGTAGATATTGACGACAATGCCTTTAAGGGTATCGAAGCCATTATTCTTTCGATGACTCCCAAAGAACGTCAACATCCCGAAGTGTTGAATCAAAGCCGTAAAATGCGTATTGCCAAAGGTTCTGGCACAAACATCCAAGAGGTGAATCGTCTTGTAAAGCAGTTCGACCAAACTCGCAAGATGATGAAGATGCTCACGGGCTCAAAGATGGGTCGCATGATGGCACACATGCCTAAGATGCCTGGCATGCCTGGAATGCACAAAATGTAATTTTGTTTAGAACTTTATAGAAGTTAGAGAATGACAATGCTATATGATGCGATTCGTCCTCTAACTTCTTATTTTTTTATCATATCATAAAATCACATAAAGCCTATGCCACAAATCATCGACGGCAAAGCTACTGCCGCTATTATTAAAGCTGAAATTGCCGAGGAGGTTAAAGCCCTTGTTGCAGAAGGTAAAAAACGTCCGCATCTTGCAGCCGTACTTGTGGGGCACGATGGGGGAAGCGAGACTTACGTAAAAAACAAAGTGTTAGCTTGCGAGGCTTGTGGCTTTGAGTCATCGCTCATTCGTTACGAGGCTGATATAACCGAACAAGAACTCTTGGCTTGTGTAGATCGCCTAAACGCTGACCCCACAGTCGATGGTTTTATTGTGCAATTACCCTTGCCTGCTCATATCGATGAGCAAAAGGTTACAGAGCGCATTGCGCCCGAGAAGGATGTGGATGGTTTTACCCCTATCAACGTTGGAAAAATGGTGATAGGTTTGCCTTGTTTTATTCCTGCCACGCCCAAAGGCATTATTGAATTATTGCGTCGTTACAATATTTCTACTAGCGGAAAGCGTTGTGTCGTGTTAGGCAGATCGAACATTGTGGGCAAACCCATGGCTATGCTGATGATGCAAAAGGCATTTGGCGATGCCACTGTCACAGTATGCCACAGTCATAGCACTACGCTCAAAGAAGAGTGTAAACAAGCCGATATTATTATTGCGGCCATAGGTCGTCCTGGATTTGTTACGGCAGATATGGTAAAACCTGGTGCAGTGATTATTGATGTGGGCACTACGCGTGTGCCAGATGCTACACGCCCTAAGGGTTTCCGTCTATCGGGTGACGTAGATTTTGAAAATGTGGCACCCCTTTGCGCTGCTATTACTCCAGTGCCTGGCGGTGTAGGTCCTATGACCATTTGCATGCTTATGCTTAACACCTTGCAGGCTGCGCGTAGTCGCAACAAATAGTTCAAGGTGGTCCATTATATTTAACGAGTGACGAGAAATGTATCAAGCATTTTTCGTCACCCGTTTTTTTAAAAGCAATTGTTCACCTTACATATATATTGTATATAAGTTGGGTAGTATCCCAATCTTTAGGGTAGGGTGTTCAAAATCCATGATTTTTTCTGCATGGTTTTGATGATGTTTTAATGTTATAAATAGTTGATATTCAACGAAAATAAACATGGGAAATACCACAATTCAGGTATAGTTATA
>ERZ1026884.846-NODE-846-length-18461-cov-10.442682_pt1 | contig 18461 bp, 16 predicted proteins | sample MGYA00380172_ERZ1026884 | MGnify/ENA primary metagenome ERZ1026884 (study PRJEB33269, sample SAMEA4719808) | human gut metagenome | biome: human-associated habitat; feature: organic feature; material: feces | place: Cameroon | collected 2013-10 ... | reverse complement strand
GAGACAGCGTTTACAACGTAAACATCATTATGTTGTAAAAATTTTTACGGATTTTGTTGCCAGTTATTTCCATTTTTGAGATAGTGACATCGCGCTGTTAAAAATCGCCCGGAAATGGAAATAATTTCCATTTCTTCCATAATTTACCAGTAATTTACGCAATTTATCTGAGCACCTGTAAAGCGTAATTCTTGTGTAACGCAGCATTTATGCAATTCAAATCGAGATTTTCAAAAAATGCAACAACTTAGCTGGAAAAATTTTCCAGCCAAAATCGAAAAGTCATTATGTAAACTGTTTTGACGCTGATAGCGGCCAAAAGCCGTTCATAATTCGGTTACAATTTATTCGGCGAAAGTGCTACCTGTGTTTTTGTGCGTAAAAGGAGCTTCGCCGTCCCGGCGGCGCGGAGGCTGGCGCGGCCGCTTGCCCCAGCCACGGTAGGGGCGTTTTCTTCTCCCGGGCGGGCGATTATCAAACCGCGCCAAAGCCGCCCGGAGGGCGGCTTTGGGAGGTGCGCCCCCGGGCGCGGTGGTACATCTGTGAACGTTCCGTTAAGATGTCGTTAAGAAATCGCCAATTTTCTTGAAAACCAGATTTCAGAGTGCTACCATGAAACAACGTAGGGGGCGCGAGGTACAGGCCTCGCGCGACAGGAGGGGAGCTCCCGGGCGATAGATATCATCTGTTGCCCGGGAGCCTTGCTTTGCCTGCTAAATACCCCGGCTGCGCTTTTCGCACAGCCGGGGTATCGGTCAATTTATTTGCTGTCCGGCAAGATGCCCAGCAGCACCAATGGCGCATCTCCGGTGTTATCAATGCCGTGGGTGTGGCCCTCGGGACAGTAGTGGGTCATGCCGGCGGTCAGGGGTATGTCCATCCCATCGTCGTGGCATACGCCGCAGCCGGACAGCACGTGAATGATCTCACAGTTGCCAGTGTGGGTATGCAGGCCGATGGAGGACCCCGCGGGCAGGGTCAATGTCAGGATACGGCCCATGCCGTCGGCAACGGCGGTGCGGACGTGGGCTTCGCCGGCGCCGCCCTTGAAATGCGGCACAACAGTCGGATCGACAGCGTTAAAATCCAGCGTCATTTGAGTCCCTCCTTATTTCGATTTCCGTATGCGCTCGGTGATGGCCTGCCCGGTGGGCGTAACGGCCAGACCGCCCAGCGCCGTCTCGCGGAATTCCACGGGCATACGGCGGCCCACCTCGCCCATGGCGTCGATGACCTCGTCCACGGGAATGCGGCTGGTGATGCCCGCCATGGCCATGTCCGCCACGCTGACGGCGTTCACCGCGCCGATGACGTTGCGCTTGACGCAGGGAACCTCCACCAGGCCCGCCACGGGATCGCAGATCAGGCCCATCAGGTTTTTCAGCGCCATGGCCACCGCGTGGCCGATCTGCTCGCCGCTGCCGCCCCGCAGGGCCACCAGCGCCCCCGCCGCCATGGCGGAGGCCGTGCCGATCTCCGCCTGACAGCCGCCGGAAGCGCCGGCGATGCACGCCCGGTAGGCGATGACCGCGCCGATACCGCTGGCCACATACAGCGCCTCCAGCAGCTGGTGCTGGCTCAGCTCCTCGTACCTGCACAGGGGCAGCAGCACCGCCGGCAGCACGCCGCAGGCACCCGCCGTAGGCGCCGCCACGATGCGGCACATGCAGGCGTTGGACTCCGCCATGGACAGCGCCTCGGCGATGACCTCGCTGACGTAGCCGCCGGACATGGCCTCGCCCCGCAGGCAGTACTGCCGCATTTTCATGCCGTCGCCGCCCACCAGGCCGCTGACGCTCTTGCGCCGGCCGGTGTAGCTGTCCGCCGCGTCGGCCATGGCCTGCCAGGTGATGAGCATTTTGGCCATGGACTGGTTCCGCGTTACCTGGCGCTCGTCCATATCCGTCTCCAGCACGATCTCCCAGAAGGGCTTGCCCTCCTGCTCCATGCGGTCAAATATTTCCTTCATCGAATCCAGAGCCATCGTCATCCTCCTCCTTGTCGTAGTAGGTCATGGACAGCACGCCCGGCAGCTCGGACAGAAACGCCACCTGGCTGGGCTTGAGGTGCTGATCCAACTCGATGACCATCAGCGCGTCGCCGCCCCGCTTGTGGCGGTACAGGCTCATGTTGGCCACGTTAACGCGCAGCTGGCTGAGTATGCTGGTGATGGCCGCTACGGTGCCGCTGGCGTCCTGATTGCGGATGACCAGCGTGTTGAACATACCGTTGAAGTTCACGTCGATGCCATCCAGCTTGTTCACCATGATGCGGCCGCCGCCAATGGACGATGCCTGCATGGTCAGTGTCCTGCCGTCGGCGCTCTTGGCCTCGATAACAGCGGTGTTGGGGTGAGCATCCCGCAGCTTGATCTCATCGATGGTATAGGTCAACCCGGCTTTCTCCGCCTCGGCAAAGGCGTCCGGCAGGCGGGGATCGTCCGGCTTCATGCCCAGCAGACCGCCTACCAGCGCACGGTCCGTGCCGTGGCCGGCACCCGTCTCGGCAAAGGAGCCGTAGAGGTGGATGGCGGCCCTGACCGGCGGCGCACCCAGCAGTGTGCGGGCCATGGCGCCGATCTTGGCGGCGCCGGCGGTGTGGGAGCTGGAGGGACCGATCATCACCGGACCCAGTATTTCAAAGATATCCAGCATAGAAAAACTCCTTTCAGAGTGTGTCGAGGGTATTGTACCACATAATGCGGCGCGGGACAATGGCTTTGTGGGTGGTTGTCGGCACGTCAGATTGACAGAAACCGGCAAACGGCTTATAATACATCTCAAGGACGCTGCAATAAACGGCAGGCGGTTAGTCACAGCCCCGATAGGGGGTGACATACATGTTTTGGACGCTTACATTCCATATCGCAGGCTATTCAGTCTCGATCAGAATTCAGAAGCTGAAAAGACGAAACCGCCACTCTGCCAAGTGACGGTTTCTTTTGGGGTGTAAAACCCTGATGCAAATCTTTACTTGATGGGGCTGACCGCTTGTCGCAGCGTCCCCTTCTGCTTATTATTATACCCATCCCGCTGGATTTGTCAAGGGGCAGTCCCCGCCCCACAAATTGCGGCAAAAAAAAGCCCCCGTAGGAAAGCAATCTTTACTATCCCTCCCGCGGCAGCGGGAGGTATAATTAAGCGCAAAAAAGAAAGGCTCAGCGGGCAAACAATCTTTATTCACCCCACCCCCGCCAGGGGGTGGGATAATTAAAGTCAAAAAAGAAAGCCCCCGCAGAAAAACAATCTTTACTATTCCTCCCGCGGCAGCGGGAGGAATAATTAAGCGCAAAAAAAGAAAGGCCCAATGGGCCTTTCTCTTTTTTGAGTTTAATTAGAACTCCTTTTTCTTGCCGATGACGACGGCGGAGCCGGCGACGGAGGTCAGAGCCATACCGACGTACATAGCGATACCAGCGTCAAAGGTCTTGGGGGACTTGTTGGTGCCAGTGGTGGTAGTGGTGGAAGTGGTCCCAGCAGCGATCTTGTAGTAAGTGTCGCTATCAGCGGCCTTGTTGGTCAGAATGCCCTTAGCGTTCAGAACATAGTTGACAAAGCCAACATCCTTGGTGTAGGTGACCTTATCCAGCTTAGCAACCTCGGCGGCAGTAGCACCGTCGGTGCTGCCAGCGTAAGCCTTGGTCACGAACTTAGCGCCGCACAGAGCGCAAGCGTACACAGTGGTCTTGTTTTCGCCGAAGGTCTCGGAGGTCTTGTACAGAACGTGGGAAGCCGCGGTCTTGCCATACACCTTGGCGGTGTTCTCGTTGGAGCCGATGGTCAGATACTTATCGAAATCGCTCATAGAGGTGCCAATATAGACCTCTTCACCATTGGTAGCCAGATTAGCACCAGCCTTGTTGGCGGCGGCGACATCGGAAGCCTTGACATAGTAGTTACCATTGGCATCATTCCAAATGTCAACAGCATAGCCAGCATCAGTGCAGGTAGCATCAGCAGCGGCGGCATACTTTACAAGGTTGATCTTGTAATAACCACCGGTAGCCAGCATCGCGGAGATAGCCTCGTTGTACTCCTTATCGCAGTCCTTGTCAGCGTAGTACTTAATGCCATCGACCACCTTTTCAGCACTTTCATTCTCCTGAGTGGTGGTTGTGGCCTTCCAGTAGGTATCGTGACCCTTATTGGTGGTAGTGGCAGTCACAGCGTCGACCTTAGCAACAGTAGTCTCGGTCTTGGGATACTCCGCCGCGAAAGCGGTGGTGCACAGTGCCAGAGCCATGACCATGGCCAGCACAGTTGCAATGATCTTCTTCATGTTTGTTTCCTCCATAAAAATTTGTTTGTGTCCGGTTCGGCTTCATTCTCCGAGACAGCGTTTACAACGTAAACATCATTATGTTGTAAAAATTTTTACGGATTTTATTACCAGTTATTTCCATTTTTGAGACAGCGCCGCCGCGCTGTTAAAAATCGCCCGAAATTGGAAGTAATTTCCATTTCTTCCATAATTTACCAGGAATTTACGCAATTTATCCGAGCGCCTGTAAAGCGTAATTCTGTGTAACACAGCATTTATGCAATTTAAATTGAGATTTTCAAAAAATGCAACAACTTAGCTGGAAAAATTTTCCAGTCAAAATCGAAAAGTCATTATGTAAACTATTCGGCCTGAAATACGACCCAAATCCCGTTCATAATTTGGTTACAATTTAGGCAAGTGAAGTGGTTTTTGCGTAAAGTGAGGTTGGTTGTTTTTTCTCAAATTTTCGTAGGGAGGGTTTCGCGCCCCCGAGCGCGAGCTACTTTTGCCCCCGGCGGCAAAAGTAGCCAAAAACGCCGCTTAGACCTACGGTCTAAGAACCCCTTGGCGCGGGGCGAAACGTTCCTTGCGGGTAATTTTCCCACGCGACCACGGAGATTTTTCCGGTTTTTTCCTCGGTCAGAAGGACTGTGCCAGCACAGCTTCCCGCGTGGCGCTGTCGCGCGCCGCTGCCCTGGTGCCACGGTAGGGGTTTTGCGTTCTATCGCTTTTGGCAATTATCAAATCGCGCCTATTGCCTGCACTTTTCTGAACACACCGGCGTAGAGACGTTGAGCAGCGTAAAAAGTTGGCTAAAAAACGCGAATTATCCTTGAAAAACAGTTTGCGAAGTGGTATCGTACTATTTAGCCTTGCAGGGGGCTGCGGCGTAGGGGTGCGCCGCACGGCAGGGGAGGATCAACACGGGGGTGCGAAGCTGAGGGGCTTGCTGCACGGGGGAATGTACAGTACACGAGCGCGCTTCGCAGGGGGCAAAGGCTCCCGGGAGACGGATATCCGTCCCCCGGGAGCTTTTTTCTGTGCAGCTTTTCGGCTCTCTTAAAAATTTCCTGCGGTTTTCTTGCTTTTATCGAAAAATATGGTATACTGATAGCACTTGTATTGCGCCGTATGGACCGAGCGCTGTCTGGACACACTATGTTTGGCGCTTTTGACGCCGGCACAGCGCCGCCGCATACAAGCACCGATGACTTGAAAAGAGGGAAACTGCCTTGAATAAATACATGATCCGCGGCGGACGAGAGCTTTTTGGTGAAGTGACCGTCAGCGGTGCGAAAAACGCCGCTGTAGCTATCATCCCTGCCGCCCTGCTGGTGGATGGCGTATGCCGTATCGAGAACATCCCCCAGATCAGCGATGTGACCCTGTTCTTCTCTATTCTGGAGGAGCTGGGCGCAAAGGTGCGCGTGCTGAACCAGCACGCCATTGAGATCGACTGCCACGCCATCCACTCCACCCGCCCGTCCTACGATCTTGCCCGCCGCATCCGCGCCAGTTACTACCTGCTGGGTGCGCTGCTGGGCCGGTTCGGACAGGCCACCGTGGCCATGCCCGGTGGCTGCAACTTCGGCGTCCGGCCCATCGACCAGCATATCAAGGGCTTCACCACCATGGGCGCTGAGGTGTCCGTGGAGGGCGGCTTCATCCACACCGCCGCCAAAAACGGCCGTCTGGTGGGTGCGCCGGTATATCTGGACGTGGTGAGCGTGGGGGCCACCATGAATATTATGATGGCCGCGGCACTGGCCGAGGGTACCACCACGATCGAAAACGCCGCCAAGGAGCCGCACATCGTGGATCTGGCCAACTTCCTGAACTCCATGGGCGCCGACATCAAAGGCGCGGGCACGGATTCCATCAAGATCCGCGGCGTGAAGCGCCTGACCGGCGGCTCTTACGGCATTATTCCCGACCAAATCGAGGCGGGCACCTATATGGCCGCCGTGGCGGCCACCGGCGGCCAGCTGCTGCTGAAGAACGTCATCCCCAAGCACATGGAGTGCATCAGCGCCAAGCTGATGGAGATGGGCGTATCCGTCACAGAAGATGACGACTCCCTGCTGGTGCGGCGCAGCGGTCCGCTGACAAAGACCAACGTCAAAACGCTGCCCTATCCCGGTTTCCCCACGGATATGCAGCCCCAGATCACCGCGGTGCTGGCGCTGGCGGAGGGGACAAGCCTGGTGACCGAGGGCGTATACGGTGCCAACCGCTTCAAGTATGTGGATGAACTGAAGCGCCTGGGCGCACACATCCAGGTGGACGGCAAGGTCGCCGTGGTAGAGGGTGTGAAACAGCTGGTGGGTGCCCCCATTCAGGCCTGCGATCTTCGCGCCGGCGCAGCACTGGTCATTGCCGGTCTTGCGGCGCAGGGCACCACCGAGCTGAGCCACATCAACTATATCGAGCGCGGCTACGAGGATCTGGTGGGCAAGCTCCGCGCGGTGGGCGCGGATATCTCCCTGGTGGACGTGCCCGATGAGGCTGACACCGAGACCCACGCAGGATAACACGAAGCCATCCAGCGCCCGCTGCGAGAGGCCGCAGCCAACTGCGGCTTGCCGCGGCGGGTGTTTTCGTTCAGAGAGGACATAGACCGTTGTTGACCGTACATATCTTAGCCAGTGGGTCGGAGGGAAACTGCCTGCTGGTCAGCGCCGGCGGGACCCACCTTCTGGTGGACGCCGGCATCTCCGCGCGGCGAATATGCGGCGTCCTGCAGGCGCTTGCCCTGTCCCCGGCGGATATCTCCGGCGTTTTGCTGACCCATGAGCACACGGACCACATTTGCGGCGTGGCGACGCTGACAAAGCAGCACCGTCTGCCGCTGTACGCCAGCCGTGGAACGGCGGAAGCCCTGTGCCGCAAGAGTTCCTGCGTGTCGGATGTACTGCGTGTCATTCCGAGGGCAGGCGCTTTCGACATCGGGAACGCCCGGATCACCGTGTTTCCCACCAGCCATGACGCTGCGGAGAGCATCGATTTTCGTGTGGATCACGACGGGGCGAGCATCGGGATACTCACGGACACGGGCGTTGTCACGCCGGAGGCCGAGCAGGCGCTGCAGGGCGTGGGACTGCTGGTGCTGGAGAGCAACCACGACGAGGAGTGGCTGCTCTCCGGGCCGTATCCTTATTACCTGAAGCAGCGTATCCTGGGTGCGCGGGGCCACCTGTCCAACGCCGCAGCCGGCGCGTTTGCCCGGCGGCTGGCAGAAGGTGGGACGCGGCAGTTCGTGCTGGCCCATCTGAGCCGGGAAAACAACACCCCGGAACGGGCACGGCAGACACTGGAACGGGCGTTGGCGGGGCTGGACGCCGCCGTGACCGTGGCGCCGCGGTCGGAGCTCAGCGGGCCGTACACGGCGGAGGTGTGCGTATGCAGCGAGTGACCATTCTGTGCGTAGGCAAGCTGAAAGAGAAGTTCTACATCGACGCGGCGGCGGAGTACGTCAAGCGGCTGCAGCGATCCTGCAAGCTGGACATCGTGGAGCTGCCGGAATACCGTCTGCCGGAGGAGCCCTCCCCGGCGGAGATACAGAAGGCCCTGCAGGCCGAGGGCGCGTCCATCCGGGAGCGTCTGCCCAAGGGCGGCGCGGTGGTGGCCCTGTGCATCGAGGGCAAGCCCTGCTCCAGCGAGGAGCTGAGCCGCCGGATGGCGGACTTCGGCGTGCAGGGAAAGACGCAGATCACCTTTCTCATCGGCGGCAGCGTGGGACTCAGCGAGGACGTGAAAAAGCTGGCCGACTGGCGGCTGTCCATGTCCCCCATGACCTTCCCGCACCACATGGCCCGCATTATGCTGCTGGAGCAGCTCTACCGGGCATACCAGATCGCCGCCGGGACAAAATACCACAAATAGGAGGCAGACTATGGACAACTGGAATTTCACCGGAAAGCCGGACGTCCCCGCGTGGCCCAAGGACCCGCAGGGGCAGGACGAGAAGGCCGTGCTGCTGATGCAGACCTTCGATTCTCCCGCCGACACGGACATGATCATCTCCCTGCTGGCGGCCTACGGCATCCCCTGCTTCAAGTATTACGATCTGGATGGCGGCGCGGGAAAGGTCATCAACGGCTTTTCCGGCTACGGCGCCAGCCTGTATGTGCCCGAAGCGCAGCTGGAGGAGGCAAAGGACCTGCTGGCCTCCCGGCCGGTGGAGGACGAGGAAACGGAAGAACACGCCTGAAAGGAGTTTTTGAATATGCTGGACTATAAGAGGGAATACGAGCGTTGGCTGGCCAGCGACGCGCTGAACGCCGACGAAAAGGCCGAACTGCAGGCCATCGCCGGGGACGAGAAGGAGATCGAGAGCCGGTTCTACGGCCCGCTGGAATTCGGTACCGCCGGACTGCGGGGCACCATGAAGGTGGGTCTGCACCAGATGAACGTACACGTCATTCGCTGGGCCACCCAGGGCTTTGCCGACGTTATCGCCGCCGAGGGCGACGAGGCCAAACAAAAAGGTGTGGCCATCTGCATGGACTGCCGCGTGAACAGCATGGCCTTTGCCCGCGCCGCGGCGGAGGTCTGCGCCGCCAACGGCATCCGTGTGCGTATTTTCGAGTCCCTGCGCCCCACGCCGGAGCTGAGCTTCGCCGTGCGGTACTACGGCTGCCAGGCGGGTATCAACGTGACCGCCAGCCATAACCCCAAGGAATACAACGGCTACAAGGTCTACTGGGCCGACGGTGCGCAGCTGCCGCCCCAGCACGCCGCCGCCATCGCCGCCCGTCTGGAGCAGATCGACATTTTCACCGGCGTGAAGCGCATGGCCTTTGACGACGCGGTGAAGGCCGGGCTCATCACCCTGCTGGGTGAGGAGACGGACAAGATGTTCATGTCCAACGTCATGGCTATGATCAATGACCGTGCCTCCGTCGCCCAGGTAGCCGACAGCTTCAAGGTGGTATACACCCCCTTCCACGGCTGCGGCTGGAAGCTGGTGCCGGAGGCCCTGCGCGGCCTGGGTGTGAAGAACCTGTACTGCGTAGAGCAGCAGATGGTGCTGGACGGCACGTTCCCCACGGTGGCCTCCCCCAATCCGGAGAACCCGGAGGGCTTCTATCTGGCCATCGAGCTGGCCGACAAGGTGGGTGCGGACTTCATTCTGGGCACCGACCCGGACAGCGATCGTGTGGGCATTATGGTCCGCGGCGCGGACGGCAAGTTCATCGCTGTCACCGGCAACCAGACCGGCGTGCTGCTGCTGGATTACCTGATCGGCGCCATGCGCCGGGCGGGTAAGATGCCGGAGCATCCCTATTTCCTCAAGACCATCGTCACCACCGAGATGGCCCGCAAGGTGGCCGAGAGCAACGGCGTCACCTGCTGCGACACGTTCACCGGTTTCAAGTTCATGGCCGAGAAGAAGAACGCGCTGGAGGCCGCCGGCGAGGGTCACGTCATCATGTCCTATGAGGAGAGCTACGGCTATATGCTGGGCGACTACGTGCGGGATAAGGACGCCGTCACCGCGTCTCTGCTGATCACGGAGATGGCTGCATGGTATGCCGCCAAGGGCATGACGCTGTATGACGCCCTGCAGGCACTGTACAAGAAGTACGGCTGGTACGGCGAAAAGACCCATAACCTGGTCATGCCCGGTCTGGATGGTCTGGAAAAGATGGCGGCGCTGATGAGGCGCCTGCGTACCGCACCCCCGGCCAACATCGCCGGTGTGGATGTGGTGGTCCGTAAGGACTATCAGGACGGCAGCGCCGTGGACTGCGCCACCGGGAATGTCGGTAAAATGGAGCTGTCCGGCAGCAACGTCCTGCGCTTCGAGCTGGCCGACGGTACTACGATCTTGGTGCGCCCCTCCGGCACCGAGCCGAAGATCAAGGTGTATATCCTCACCAAGGGCGCCGACGCCGCCGAACGCGACGCCAATATTGAGAAGTATTCCGCCTGGGTCAAAACCCTGACAGAGTAATAGAAAAGACCGCCGTACGGCGGTCTTTTTTTCCCCGCGCCGTAGGCAAGAAAAAGAGACCGCCGAAGCGGTCTCTTTTCTGTTAGCCTTAAAGCGGGTTCTGATTAGAACTCCTTTTTCTTGCCGATGACGACGGCGGAGCCGGCGACGGAGGTCAGAGCCATACCGACGTACATAGCGATACCAGCGTCAAAGGTCTTGGGGGACTTGTTGGAATCGGGCTTGGTCTCAGTGGGAGTGTTGGAAGCGTCAGCGACGACCCACACGCCAGCGACCTGATCAGCGTCAGCACCATTGGGAACTTCCACGAAGGTCTTGTAGACCTTACCGGTAGTGCCGCAGTTGGAGCACTTGGCAACGCCCTTCTCAACGTCGACAACCCAAGTGTGACCAACAGTGTTGGCGGCCAGAGTACCCAGATCGTTGGTAATGACAACCTTGCCATCAACCAGCAGGTTCACGGTGCTACCGCTTGCGGTGTCAACAGCCTTGAACAGGTGAACCTTCTGATCGGCAGCGGCGGTAGCGGTATAGAACTTGTCGTTCACGGTCTCACCAGCAGCCAGCTTGTACTGACCGCACTTGGAACCGATCTCGGTGAAAGCCACGCCGGTGCCAGTATAATCAACCGCATCAACCTTTGCCAAGTACATAGCGACAGTGTTCTTGTCGGCATACTTCAGAACGATGTCAGCATCAGCAGTCTTAGTGACCTTGACATACATAGTGTCAGTGGCTCTGTCAAACGTGTCACTTTCGTTCTCGGCAAGCCAATAGAAGGCGATAGAGGTCTTGGTTGCCTTCACATACATCAGATAGGCATCCTCGGTCACGGTGGCACCGGTCTCGGCGTCAAAGGCATCGTACTGCTGAGCCGCCGCGAACGCGGTGGTGCACAGTGCCAGAGCCATGACCATGGCCAGCACAGTTGCAATGATCTTCTTCATGTTTGTTTCCTCCATAAAAATTTGTTTGTGTCCGGTTCGGCTTCATTCTCCGAGACAGCGTTTACAACGTAAACATCATTATGTTGTAGACCGCAGGCCCGAACAACTCGGCTTCGCCTTTCACGGTTGTAAGTATACCACATCCCGCAGATAAATCAAGGCGTTTTGGCCGGGGATTTGCAAAAAAACTCGTAAAAAATTATTAAAAAAGATTTACATTTTCCGAAACGTTGCGATTTCCATGAAAAACAGCACATTTTCGGAACTTTTGTGGCTGTTCTGGTTCGGCGTCCTGGGGTGCGTAAAACACGAAAAAACGCGCTTTGTATGCGATATTCGGTATTTTGCTGGCGTGTATGTGCGTTGAAGCACAAATACGCTGGAAAAAAATGGGAAAACTTTGAGACGCGAAAGCGCGCAATGCGGACATTTGTTCACAATTTGTGCGCGTTTTGCGGACGTGTGCATGGTTTTGCAGAATGTAAAGGGGTTGGGGTTGTTTTGCGGCGCTTGACAAATCGCGGGGAGGGGTTATAATAGGAGATGAAAAGGGGACGCTGCGACAGGCGGTTGACCCCGTTGCGTGAGAAGTTTAGATGAGTTTCAGCAACTCAAAGAAACCGTCACTTGGCAGAGTGGCGGTTTCTGCTTTTGAGTTTCTGTATCCGTATCGAGACCGAATGGCCGAGGATATGGGAGATATGAAACCGGTGTGAATTTTAAGTGACACCTCATCCGTCACGGCTTCGCCGTGCCACCTTCCCCTCAAGGGGAAGGCTTTTTATTGCAGCGCCAGCCGCATACTCTCGGCTTGACAAATCGCGGGGATGGGGTATAATAGGAGATGAAAAGGGGACGCCGCGACAGGCGGTCAGTCCCGGTGAGTTGAGATTTGCTTACAGGCTTTGTAGCCTACAGAAACCGTCACCCTGCCCGGTGGCGGTTTCTGCTTTTCAGCTTTTGGATCCGTATCGAGACTGAATAGCCTAAGATATGGAACGTCAGCGTCCAAAACATACTGTCCCACCTCCCTTCGAGAGGAGGTGACTAACCGCCCGCCTATGTATGCAGCGTCCTTGTGACGGAGTATACACCGCGGGGCGGCGTTTGTCAAATTTCGGGGAACGGCGGCGCTTGACAAATCGCGGGGATAGGGTATAATAGGAGATGAAAAGGGGACGCTGCGACAGGCGGTCAGTCCCGGTTATGTGAAAATTTCATCGGGTCTTGCGGCCCACAGAAACCGTCACTTGGCCGAGTGGCGGTTTCTGCTTTTCAGCTTTTGGATCCGTATCGAGACTGAATAGCCTAAGATATGGAACGTCAGCGTCCAAAACATACTGTCCCACCTCCCTTCGAGAGGAGGTGACTAACCGCCCGCCTATGTATGCAGCGTCCTTGTGCTGTATTATATATGGTGGGCGATTTTTTGTCAAATTCAGTTGTCAAGGTGCATCTTTTCCGCCAAGGGGGACAATAAGGGCGGGAGGCGCGGTTTACAGCACCAGGCGCATACGCTCGAGACAGCGGCGGTGCTCGGCGCTGGTGGTGCGGATGTAGATACGGGTGGTGTTGATGCTGCTGTGGCCCAGCAGGTCGGCCAGCTTGGCCAGGTCCTTGTTCAGCCGGTAGAACGTGCGGGCGAACAGGTGGCGGAAGTTGTGGGGGAACACCTTTTTGTCGGAGACGCCGGCGGCGCGGCACAGGGCCTTCATCTCGCGCCAGATGTTGCTGCGGTCCAGGGGCGCGCCGCTGCGGGTGACGAACACCGGGCCGAAGGCGATGCGGTGCTGCTTCATGTAGCGCAGGAGCTTCTTTTGCAGGCGGGTGGGGATGAGCACGCGGCGGGATTTGCCCTTGCACCGCACCACGGCCACGCCGCGGCGGGCGGCCTCGGCGGTGATGGCGGGCAGCTCGCTGACGCGGATGCCGGTGGCGCAGATGGTCTGCAGCACCAGCGCCAGGCGGGCGCGGCCCGTCTCCCGGGCGGTACGGACCAGATCGGCGTACTCCTGGGCGGTGATCTCGCGTTCCTCGGGGCTGTATGCCTGGTACTGGATCCGCAGGCGGTGAACGCGGCAGTCCTCGCGGGCGATCATGCGGAGAAAGCGGTTCAGCGCGGCCAGGATGGAGTTGACGCTGCCAGCGGCGTAGTGGCGCATAAGGTCGGCCTTGTAGTCCAGCATGGCGTCGCGCTCCAGCGGCGTGTCGCCCAACCACAGGGCGAAGCGCTGGATGTCGCGGAGGTATTTGTTCAGGGTGGCGGCGGATTTCTCCTCGTTTTTCAGCAGGGCGCGAAACTGCGTCAGCTGGTCGGTGGTGATGGTCATGGCGGGCCTCCAATATATATAATAGGTGTATTATAAGGCCTGCGCGTGGTTTTGTAAGCGTTTTTTGGAAAATACTGGGCAAAATGTGGAAGTGGACTTCCTCCGCACCGGGATGGCCTGTCCCCCAACGGAGCGTACGCGCAGAATACGGCCGCCGTGGGGTAAAAACAAGTGAAGACACTTTACGTCAAAATGCAGGAATTCTCTTTAGTGAAATAAATTGTAAACAAATTGCGAACGGGATAGGCGAGAAATGTGGTGGCCCTGCCGGACACGAAATTGGTGAGGAAAACCGGGAGATTTCCGGAAAACGGAACGCTCTCCGCCCCTGCAGGGGTGGGGAGCGTATTTCGGTTTTGGCAAATTATGGAAAAAATGTGCCGTAAAAATTTTTACAACATAATGATGTTTACGTTGTAAACGCTGTCTCGGAGAATGAAGCCGAACCGGACACAAACAAATTTTTATGGAGGAAACAAACATGAAGAAGATCATTGCAACTGTGCTGGCCATGGTCATGGCTCTGGCACTGTGCACCACCGCTTTCGCGGCACCTGTTGCTGGTTATACCGGCTATACCAGAGGCGGCGAAAAGCTGATGGCGGACGCCACGAATGCTGAAAGCTTTTCTGTGGAAGCTCACGAGGCTGCGTTCAACAAAGCCACCGGCGCTGGTAATGTTGCTTACTACACTGTAAGTGGTGCCACGGCTAGCGAACACGCTGACTACAACGGTGATTACATCAAGGCAGACAAGACTGATTTCGATCTGCAGCTCACCAAGTCCGGTGCTTCTACGCTGTATCTGAAGCACGTTAATACTGGTGCTGAGTATGTTGCCAAGGTTGAGGCTTTCACCAAGATTGGTGACAAGTGCGGCCAGCTTGATGTTGATGCCGATGGCACTTACTATGTGAACACCAGCAAATATACCGATACTAATAGTGTCACCAAGGACGCTGGTGAGGTGTACTTTATGGCCAGCGATGCGAACGGGGCTGTGTATGTCCTGCTGAACGGCAAGCTGGTTTCCGTGACGCTGGCTGGTGAGCAGACTCTGGTTGGCCACACTTGGGTTGCTGTCGAGAAGGATGGCAAGGTCGTTTCTTACAAGTGCTCTGACTGCGGCACTGTTGCTTCCATCTACAAGACCTATGCTGCCGCTAAGGCTTCCGGTCTGAAGAATGTTGAGGCGTTTGTGAACGATGATGGCGAGACCATCTACCTGGCCTACACCGATGGCAAGACCGACACCACCAAGCCCACCGACACCAACAAGTCCCCCAAGACCTTTGACGCTGGTATCGCTATGTACGTCGGTATGGCTCTGACCTCCGTCGCCGGCTCCGCCGTCGTCATCGGCAAGAAAAAGGAGTTCTAATTAAACTCAAAAAAGAGAAAGGCCCATTGGGCCTTTCTTTTTTTGCGCTTAATTATCCCACCCCCTGGCGGGGGTGGGGTGAATAGAGTTTGCTTGCCCGCGGGGCCTTTCTTTTTTTTGCTTAATCAGCCAGCGCCTGTCGGCGCGGACAAAATAAATATCCCTCCCGCTGCCGCGGGGGATAAATATATAACCCTCCCGCTGCCGCGGGAGGGATAGTAAATGCTGCGTTCCTACGGGGTGTATCTTTTTTTGTGTTTAATTATCCCTGGCCTAACGGCCAGAGATAATTTAGCCCCTTTCGAGCTTGAATAACAAAAAGGCACCCCTACGGGGTGCCTTTTTTGGGGCCGTCGGGGACGCCGGCCCCTACGGGTGTTCAGCGGGGGCCCTGCATTGTGGACGCCGGCCCCTACGGGTGTTCAGTGGGAACCCCTGCATACAGGCGGATGTGGGCATCGGCCCCTACGAGGGAAACAGGCCGTACCCCAAGGGGGAGGGTTTTGCGCCCTCAAAACGGGATGGTGCCGCCGGTCGCCACGGTACACGGGGTAAATATGCCGCCGGCGGGGGGCAAAATGGTCAGCAGGATATAGGCCACACTCAGGGCGGCAGTCAGCAGGTACCAGGGCAGCGCGTCACCGGAGACGCGCCGCCACAGGGCGGCGTACAGGACCAGCGCCGCCGTGATAGCCAGCACGGCAACCGCCGCCGGCGCCAGTGGCGTCCAGGCCAGCGCCAGGGCCAGCGCCGCGCCGGACAGGGCCATCAGGCACAGTCCGCCCCGGCTGCCGCCCTTTTGCAGCACCCACAGCGTCGGTGCCGCCGCCAGCAGGGGAAAGAACGCGGCTTTGCCCATCTCCCATGGGCTGTTCCATACGGGGGAGAGCGTGTTGGTCAGCGGGCCGGGGAACTTTTCCTGCAGCGCCCAGAGCAGGATCGCCGCGGCCAGGGCGGCGTGGAATGCCAGCACATACGGCAGGAGCTTTTTCATACGATCACCTCGCGGGAGTATATGCGCCGCGCCATAAGAAAATCCGTGGCCTTTCGGCCACGGATTTTATAGTTCGTTCACATATTTCCCTCGGAAATGCTATACAATAGCCCTGTTGATCACGGCTGGGGCGGTATCTGCTCCGCGGCCAGCACATCCTCGGCATCTGCGCCGCACAGGCGTATCAGCTTCTCCGCCAATATCTTGGAGAACCCGGCGATCAGCGCACTTTCGATGACCAGCAGCTCCACGGCGTTATTGCCGTTCTGTTCGTTGGCGCTGCGGATGCCCTCCGACCCGGACTGCACCTGCTGGTTGAAAAACAGCCCCACCCGACGGAATTTCAGCGAGTAGTCCTCATACACCGCGCGGACGTCCGTCTCGTTGCTGTCAGCGGGCAGGATCTTCTGCACATCGCTGATGCTCAGGCTCTGCTTCATGGTCAGGATCATGATGAGGTACGCGATGTGGACGCGGTGGTATTTCCGCTTCTCCGGCGCGGGCATGATCTTCAGCCGAACGTAGTTGTTGATGGTGGAGGACGTGACAAAGCGCTCCTTGCCGCCCACCGGCGCGGGAATGAAGCTGAGATACTGCTCCAGCAGTACGATGACCTGGTCCATATACAGGCCGAAATCCGGTATCGTCTCCCAGTCCGGCAGATGATAATCCGTGATGAACTTGTCCCACCGCTGCAGCTTGTGGGCGATCAATTCCTTGTCATATTCCATAGCGACACCCCTGTATCCGATTTACTGTATAGTATACCACATACGGGCACATCACGCAAGAAATCCAGCAGAAAAATCTATTGACGCGCGTGTGCTAATATGCTATATTAGATAAAAACCACATGGGGAGGCAGTCCTATGGAACGTGCTTTTATCTACGGTGATTCTCTGCTGAAGGCCACCATGCCCGACGCGGATATGCGCTACCACTTCCATCTGCCGGAGGTGATGGCCCAGTATCCCAGCGACCGGCTGGAGGTGGTGAACCGCGCCAAGATGGGCGCCACAGTGACCAAGGGCCTGGCGTTGGTGGAGCACGATGTGCAGCGGGGCATGGATGCCCGCTGGGCGCTGGTGGCTTACGGCGGCAACGACAGCGACTTCGACTGGGAGGCCGTCGCCGCCGCGCCGGAGCAGGACCACCTGCCCCGCACGACCCTGCCGGAGTTTACGGAGAAGCTGCACTGCGCCGTCACGGCGCTGAAGTCCGCCGGTGTACAGCCGGTGCTGATGACCCTGCCGCCCATTGACGGGCAGCGGTATTTCCGATTTATCTCTCAAAAGACGGACGGCGGCAGCGTACTGCGCTGGCTGGGAGATGTGGGACGCATTTACCGCCACCAGGAGCTGTACTCCGACGCGGTGGCGGCTCTGGCCTTTGCCGAGGGCGTGCCCCTTATCGACGTGCGGCGGCAGTTCCTGCCCCAGCGCGATCTGTCCGGTCTTATCGCCGCCGACGGCATCCATCTGACCATGTCCGGCTATCGCTGCCTGTTCGACACGCTGGCCGACTGGGTGCGCGCACGGCTGTAATATAATACATATCTATCCTCAAAGGAGACGCATTATGATCAAAGTAATGACTGACAACGCGGCCAATCTGCCGCCGGATCTGCGGGCGCAGTACGCCATCACGGAGCTGTGCCTGACCTATACCATCGACGGTGAGCCGGTGGACATATCCAAGCCCTTTGACGGCCACGCCTTTTACGAGGCTATGCGTAAGGGTGCGGAGGTGAAGACCTCTATGATCACACCGCTGGCCGCCCGCGAGGCCATGGAGCCTGTGCTGGACCGGGGCGATGATGTGCTGTATGTGGGGCTGTCCGGCGGTGTCAGCGGCACCTGCTGGGGCGTCAGCGTGGTGGCGCAGGAGCTGCGCGAGCGCTACCCCGACCGTGACATACGCGTGCTGGATAGCCGCGGCGCTTCCCTGGGCGAGGGGCTCATCGTGCTGGAAGCCGCCGATATGGCGCAGAAGGGCGCGGATATGGAGACGATCGTGGCCCGCGCCAACCAGCTTATCGGCAAGATGCGCCAGCACTTCATGGTGGACGATCTGAAATTCCTTCGCAAGGGCGGCCGGCTGTCCGGCGCCGCGGCCTTTGCCGGCACACTGCTGCAGATCAAGCCCATCCTGCAGGGTGATCCGGAGGGCAAAATCGTGGTGCTCAGCAAGGAGCGCGGCCGCAAAAAGGCCATGGATACGCTGATCCGGCTGTATGAAGAAATGGTGGAGGATAAGGCTGCGCCGGTGGGTATCTCTCACGCCGCCGCCCCGGCGGAGGCGCTGCACCTGGCCACCGCCCTGCGGCAGGCCGGCTGCACCGGTGAGATACTCTCCGTCTGTCACGAGCCCGTCACCGGCGCCCATGTGGGACCCGGAATGCTGGCCCTGTATTTTTACAGCCAAAGCTGGCGGTAAGTTAACAATAACATATATTATGGTAAACCCAACAGCCGCGCTTTTAGTGTGGCTGTTGGGTTTTTCCTTTGGGAAAAGCAAGGCTCCCGTATACCACCTAAAGCCGCCCTCCGGGCGGCTTTGGCGCGATTTGATAATCGCCAAAACCGGTAGA
>ERZ1026884.844-NODE-844-length-18515-cov-12.603250_pt1 | contig 18515 bp, 11 predicted proteins | sample MGYA00380172_ERZ1026884 | MGnify/ENA primary metagenome ERZ1026884 (study PRJEB33269, sample SAMEA4719808) | human gut metagenome | biome: human-associated habitat; feature: organic feature; material: feces | place: Cameroon | collected 2013-10 ... | reverse complement strand
GTATTACTTTGCCAAGTATATTGTATTACTTTGCCAAGTATATTGTATTACTTTGAATTTTAATATATATTACTTTGCCATTTAGTATATACTACTTTGTGATTTAGTATATACTACTTGGCAAAGTTGTATATACGTTACTTGCAGTTAGGGCACCAAGGCTTGAGTTGCTGGAAGAAATCGTTGCCCTTGTCATCAACGAGGATGAATGCAGGGAAGTCTTCAACTGTGATCTTCCAGATAGCCTCCATACCCAGTTCAGGATATTCTACACACTCGATACTCTTGATAGAGCTCTTCGACAGAACGGCAGCCACGCCACCGATAGTGCCGAGATAGAAGCCGCCATGCTTCTTGCAAGCGTCTGTTACCACCTGCGAACGGTTGCCCTTGGCAATCATCACAAGCGAAGCACCATGATCTTGGAACTCGTCTACGTACGGGTCCATACGGTTGGCAGTTGTCGGGCCCATTGATCCGCAAGGATAACCCTCTGGAGTCTTGGCAGGTCCTGCATAGAGTATAGGATGATTCTTGAAGTAGGCAGGCATTTCCTCGCCAGCGTCAAGACGAGCCTTAAGCTTGGCGTGAGCAATATCGCGAGCCACGATGATGGTACCCTTGAGGTTTACGCGTGTGCTTACAGGATACTTAGACAGCTCTGCACGTACAGCGTCGATGCCCTTGTCGAGATCAATCTCAATACCCTTAGTGCCCTCGCCCGGACGACGAAGCTCCTCAGGAATAAGTTCAGAAGGATTAGAGTCCATCTTCTCCAAGAAGATACCGTCCTTAGTAATCTTAGCCTTGATATTGCGGTCGGCCGAGCAGCTAACACCCATACCTATTGGGCAGCTTGCTCCGTGGCGTGGCAAGCGTATTACGCGGATGTCGTGAGCAAGATACTTGCCGCCAAACTGTGCTCCCAAGCCAATCTTATGAGCCTCCTTAAGCAACTTCTCCTCAAGATCGATGTCGCGGAAAGCACGTCCAGTCTCATCGCCAGTAGTAGGCAGAGCGTCGTAATACTTGATAGAAGCGAGTTTAACGGTCAAGAGGTTCTTCTCGGCCGAAGTACCGCCGATAACGAAAGCGATGTGGTAAGGAGGACAAGCTGCTGTACCGAGGCTCTTCATCTTTTCAACGAGGAATGGCAACAGAGTGCCCTCGTTCTGGATAGTGGCCTTGGTCATTGGGTAGAAGTATGTCTTGTTGGCCGAGCCGCCACCCTTGGCTACCATTACAAAGCGATATTCGTCGCCTTCGACAGCCTCAATGTCAATCTGTGCAGGTAGGTTGCAGCGTGTGTTAACCTCGTCGTACATGTTGAGAGGAGCGTTCTGCGAGTAGCGCAGATTGTCTTCGGTGAATGTGTTGTATACGCCACGCGACAAAGCCTCCTCGTCCTCGAAGTCGGTCCATACGCGCTGTCCCTTCTCGCCATGTATAATAGCTGTACCAGTGTCCTGGCAGAAAGGAAGGATACCCTTGCATGCAGTCTCGGCGTTGCGAAGGAACTGCAATGCCACATACTTGTCGTTCTCTGAAGCCTCAGGGTCAGAGAGGATTTTAGCCACCTGAAGGTTGTGTTCACGACGGAGCATAAACTCAACGTCATGGAAAGCTTGCTGTGCAAGTAATGTAAGAGCTTCCTTAGAAACCTTAAGGATAGTCTTGCCTTCAAACTCACCGGTGCTTACGCCTTCTTTGCTAAGCAGACGATACTCAGTAGTGTCCTTGCCCAACTGGAACATAGGAGCATACTTGAAATCTGGTGTAGATGCCATAATGTTATTTGGTTTAGAAATGATTGATAATTCTGTGCCACAAAGTTACTAATTTTTATCATTTCGTGGTGTTTATTTTGTTTAAAATATGGATGAATAATGCAAATTGCACCCTTAATATGGCAGAAAGGCTGGCATATGCGACCTTATTGACTCGCATCGCCGACTAAACGGAATATTGAAACAGATAGAGGAGATAAAGGCTGGGGAGTAAAAGCTACATTTGTGGTGCTATACATGCGATATGTCCGAGCCTGCGTCTTCTTCCTATTCTTCGCAGCACTTGTCATGCCTTTCGTCATCCTCTCCACCACCTTATTATATATATTAGGACCGTTGGCTCTGCTCTCCAACAGTTTGGAGAGCGATAATACAATAAAAATCATGCCTTAGGTGTCTACTTCATAGGAAGTGGACACCTTTTTTGTAGGAAGTAGACACCTACATGTAGGAAGTGGACACCTTTTTCCGAAGAAAAACACTATTTTTGCGCCATGGAAAATATAATTCAGACTTTCATGAAAGAGGAACAAACTATTTTTATAGTGGCATTGTTTCTTCTGATTTTCGCTTTAGTCATGAGCTATGCCATGGTTCAAGACTACAGGATATATCTTGATGAAAACTACAAGGCTCGCTACAGCTTCTGTGATTTCATCAAGAGAGGGAGATACTATATCTATCTGTTTCTCGGACTGACTTTCGTCATCATCCTGGGATTTACAGTATATCTGATGGCAATGAGAGAATATATGTAAGAAAGTAGAATAACAATAATAATTTACAGATATGAATAACAAAAAACAAAGAAACAGGCTATTCACGATGCTGTTGCTCGTGATGGCTATCCTCATGCCTTATGAGGGGGCATGGGCACAAACACCAACGCCGCCTTCCAAAGGTGATGGCAAAAAAGACAGTCCTTACATCATCACAAAAGCTGAGGAGTTGGCGTGGTTCCGCGATCAGGTGAATAGCGGAAACAATTTTATCTGCGCAAAGATATCAGATGATGTTGAGGTCATTGACATGAGTACAGTATGTCATGCGGAAGATAAGTCACAAAACTTAATAGAAAAGAGTTGGGAGCCTATTGGAAAGAATGATTACAAATACCAATACAGGGGTACTTTCGATGGAAATGGAAAGACCATCACCAACCTTTATATCAATGCAAGCCAGAATAATGTGGGGCTTTTCGGTTATACCAGTGAAGGTACAATCAAGAACCTAACTTTTGAGTATGCAAATGTGACGAATACTGGAGTTTTTACAGGAATTTTGGTTGGTTATGCAACTGGTTATGCAAATACAAGCAATCTTCAAAATATCAAAATATCAAATACTTGCCAGATGAAAGGAGGTAAAGAAACTGGTGGTATTGCAGGTGATCTTAGTTATGCTAACGCCTACAACTGCGTGAACTACGCCACGGTACAAGGAAATTATAGAGTCGGCGGTCTTTTTGGCTACTGCTCTAACAAAAAGAGTTCCATAACCACCTGTGCCAACTATGGAAATGTAACGGCAACAAGTACGGATGCAGGTGGCTTGGTTGGCTATTTCGTCAGTGGAACGATCCAAGACTGCGCCAACTATGGAGATGTAAAAGGTACAGAGCGTGTTGCTGGCATGGCAGGTTATGTATACGAAGGCAAGATACAGAACGTGTTCAGCTATGGCAATGTTTCTGCCACTAACAGAACACAAGATATAGGCATGGCTTTTGGCAATTCTGACAATGGGGTCACTGAAGGCATGGTGGCATACTATAGTGGCGCAAAGCTGAATGCAAACGGCCAAGAGATTACGATTAAAGCCTTCGGAAATGGCAAGCCTTCAGAAGATAACGCAACTGGATTTACAGAAGCACAGCTGAAGAGCGGCGAGGTGGCATGGCTGCTGAATGGCTCTACATCTGTTCCTGCTGAAGAAAAAACCTTGGCATGGTATCAGAAGTTGGGCGAGAATGGCGATGAGTATCCTGTGCTTACCCAAAAAGATGGCAATACCGTATATAACAAATATTACATCTGCGTTGACAAACAAGTGTATATGAACATTTTCAGCAATACGGATGCGCATGAGAAGTATGACAAGCACGACAAGGGTACGGAGACTCTGTTGGCAAATGGTCTTTATAGCTACACCTGTCAGCGATGCCAGACGGACTTCAAGTACATCAAGGACTTCTGCGGCATTAAAGGCAACGACTTGGAGCTGACAGACGATAATGGCAAGTACATAGCCAAGGCTGTGACTCTCAAAGATGGGGAGGCTTATAATAGCCCGGTAGATATAGAGGTGAAAGACTTGAAGTATGCTCGCACATACGCTGCAAACAAGTGGCAACCGCTCTACGTGCCATTTGCCATGAATGTGGAACAGTGGACTGGCAAGGGATTGACTGTGGCAAGCATCAACAACTTCCATGAAATGAAGTTGAAAGCGGGAGACACACAGGTGTTGCTCGAAGTGAAGAAGGTGACAAGTGGCTCATTGGAGCCAAACGTTCCTTACCTTATCTTATGCGACGCAGAGGGTGAAAAGCTGTTAGAGCTTGGCGCCACCACTCTTTCCAAGGCAGAAGAAGGCTCTATTGACTGCCACAGTGTGACACGCAACTATGTGTTCCAAGGCAAGTATAGCACAATGAGCGGCTTAGGTGCCAGTGAGACAGCCATCTACTATGGCGTGAAGGATGGTGAGATGGTGCAGTTGACAGCAGAAGATGTGATTGGTCCTCAGAACTGGTACTTGACCGTCACCAACCGTCCGAACCTCTATGACGTTGATACGCCATTGACATCTGCTGCCAAGGCATTCAGCATCCGTGTGATAGGCGATGGAGAGGCTACAGGCATAGAAGACATCCATGTGGTCAGCGATGAGGGTGAGAATGGCAAGCAAGGTATCTTCGACCTGCAAGGTCGCAAACTCGATGCAGAGCCTACCCACGGCATCTATATCAAGAATGGTAAGAAGTATGTAAAATAGAACCAGTTAGGAAAATGAAAAAGAATTTTCAAAAAACAACATATTGATATGAATAACATAAAGACAAGAAATAAGCTATTCACGCTGCTGCTGCTCGTGATGGCATTGCTCATTCCGCAATGGGGATGGGCACAGACTGCAAGTAAACCACAAAAAGGTGACGGAAAGACTGACAATCCTTTCATCATCACAAAAGCTGAGGAATTGGCATGGTTCCGCGACTATGTGAACGGAACTATCGTGGACGAAGACGAAGCAGCTGGAACTACCCACCCTTCAGTATCTGCCATGCTGACTGCGAATATCGATCTCAAGGGCTACTGCTATAAGGCCGATAAGACTCAAAGCTTAAACGAACTGAGCTGGGTGCCTATCGGAAATATAAATAACGCATACAAAGGCACTTTCGACGGAAATGGAAAGACCATCAGCAACCTTTATATCAATGCAAGCCAAGAAAATATGGGGCTTTTCGGTTATATCCTTGATAGCACTATCAAGAACCTAACCTTAGAGGATGCAAATGTGACAAATATGAGCAATTACACAGGAATTTTGGTTGGAAAGACATTTGCAGAAAACACCCTTCAAAATATCAAAATATCAGGAACTTGCGAGGTGAATGGAGGTGATTACACTGGTGGTATTGCAGGTGAACATGGTGGTAAAGCCTACAACTGCGTGAACCACGCCACGGTACAAGGAACAGAAACTGTCGGCGGTCTTTTTGGGCGCTACTATTCGGGTAATTTTGTAACTTCTATAACCGCCTGTGCCAACTATGGAAAGGTAACGGCAACAAAAACAAATGTAGGTGGCTTGGTTGGCCTTAATGAAAACGGAACAATCCAAGACTGTGCCAACTATGGAAATGTAACGTCAACAGTACGCAAAGTAGGTGGCTTGGTTGGCGACTTTAAAATGGGAACAATCCAAGACTGCGCCAACTATGGAGATGTAAAAGGTGCATATCAAGTTGGTGGTATGGTAGGTTATGCAACCGATGGCATGATACGGAACGTGTTCTGCTATGGCAGCATTGATGCCACGCAATACACATATAGTGGCATAGCTATTGGCTATTTGGGCAATTTGTACACTTCAGGCATGGTGGCATACTATAGTGGTGCAAAGCTGACCGGAGGAGGCGAAGAGTTCTCGATTAAAGCCATCGGAACCAGGAATAAAGAATATTTGGCAACAGGATTTACAGAGGCTCAGCTGAAGAGCGGTGAGGTGGCATGGCGTCTTAATGGCTACACATCTGTTCCTGCCGAAGGAGAAACCTTGGCATGGTATCAGAAGTTGGGCGAGAAGGGCGATAAGTATCCTGTGCTTACTCCAGGCAGCGGTAATACCGTTTACAACAATTATTGCACCTGCGTTGACAACCAAGTGAACATTTACAGCAATACAGAGGCTGATACGCATGAGAAGTACGACAAGCACGTCAAGGGTATAGAGACTCTATTGGAAAATGGTCTTTATAGCTACACTTGCCAGCGTTGCCAGACGAACCTCATGTACATCAAGGACTTCTGTGGCAATGCAGGCAACGACTTGGATCTGACTGCTGATGGTGACGGCAACTATAAAGCTAAAGCCGTCACCCTAACAGACAAGGCTGCATACAACAGTCCTGTTGACTTTACTGCAGACGAGATTGAGTACACTCGCAACAATCCTCATACAGAATGGCAAGTATATTATGTGCCGTTCGACATTGATAGCCGTGTGTTGTCAGATGCTGGCATCACGGCTGCTTACATCAACAACTTCCATGAGTACACAAAGAATGGAGAAACGGAAGTGGTGCTGGAAGTGAATGAGGTAACCTCTGGAACGCTCAAAGCCAATGTGCCTTATGTTATTAAGGCCGCTCAAAGCGGTAACACGCAAATCCAGACAAGCAACGTGACGCTTCATAAAGCAGAATCAAACACGATAAACTGCCAGAGTGTAACGCACGACTATACTTTCACAGGTATATACAAGGAGCAAAGCGGTTTCAATCAAGATGAAAATGTCACAAATGGCATCTTTGATTACACACTAAAGGGCGGCTTGTTCTATGAACTCATCAAGACGGCAACACTAAGTCCGATGCGTTGGTATTTGACCATCAGCAACCGTAATAAGGCTACAGAAACTCCGTCAGCTCAACCGGCTCGTGTAAGAAGTGTCACAATCAAAGTTGTTGGCGAAGGTGAGGCTACTGGCATAGAGAATATACATGTCATCACTGAAGGCAATGCCTATGTCAACCAAGGCATATACGATTTGCAAGGTCGTCGTCTCAGTGCCGAACCAGCTCATGGCATCTATATCAAGAATGGTAAAAAGTATGTAAAATAAAAAAATATAAAGCAATGAAGAAAGAATATTTAACACCAGCTATCCAAGTGATAGTCTTGGATAACACTTCGCCTATTTTGGCAGGTTCCACAGGAACAAGTAAGACTATCTCAGACGAAGAGCCTGACTATGGTTCTGATATTGATAACACGGGTACAGGTTTCATTGGCTTCGGCGAAGGCAAATGTGATGATCCAGAGTAATAGTTTCTTCCCGACCAAAGAGGAAGATAATTAATTGATCATCTGAAAAAAAAACAGTTGTCAACCCATACTTCGCGGTTGTTCCAAGGGTCTATACACTTCAACAAAAAGGGTGTATAGACCCTTTATCGTGATATACACACACCGTTGGGTGGATAATATGGTCAATTGCCCAAATATGGCGATAGTGGTGCTAAATCTCATAAAAAACATAGATTTAGCACCACTATCGCCACTTTTTGGTAATTATACCTCGTTATCTTATACCAGCTAAACCTCTCTAACTTCTTCCGTAACAGATAGAGCAAGGCGATGAAGGGGTAGATAAAGAAGAGTCGATGCGCGCCTTTTGTGTTAATTTTAACCTTGTAAGATTACCTATACTACAAATCAGACAGGTCGAGCTTGTAGGTTACATTCACTGCTTGCTCCTTCTCCAAAAACATCAACATATAGATAGGCATATACACCACCTTGCCATCAACACTTACATTGCCATTACAAAGCACCAAAGCCTCTGGAAGTGCATATTCTGCTGATGACATGACATTAGACAAGGCATTATGACGCTCATAATCCTTACCCGACTTTACCTCTATAGGCAAGACATTGCCATGGTATTCCACTACAAAATCGAGCTCTCCCAAGCGCTTACTATTATAATAATAAAGGTCAAAACCATGAGCTTTTAGCTCTTGCGCCACAACATTCTCATAGATAGCGCCATAATTGATTGCTTGATTATCCCCCAACAATTTCAGCTGGATACCATCGGCAAACTGACTCGTCAGCAAGCCCACATCGCTTTGGAAAAGTTTAAAAAGATTTCTGGTTTTGGCTAGCAACAAAGGCAGTTTGGGCTCCTCTACATTATATGTAGGAAGAGCCACGCCTGCATCACGAAGCCAAAGAAAACTATTCTCGTAAGAGGCAAAACGAGCCTTTTCATTGAGGCTCTTCAGAATGAAACGCTTATTCTTGGCATTCAATTCTGAAGGAATCAACTGAAACACCTCATCTATATAGAGCTTCTGAGAGCTGTCATCCCTCCTGTATTTCATGATGTCACGTTTATACTCTTGAAGTATGCTCTTCTGAACTGCCAATACATCTTGCAAATTATTGGTATCCAAATAAGTCTGCACTGCATGCGGCATACCGCCAATTACAAGATACAAGCGAAAAGCCTGCATCAAACGGCGATGTACAAACTCATCTACCGGCACTTTATCCTGCCAACACTGGCGAAGCTTCGCTATGACATGGTCTGCCATACCTACGGCATGATAGAACTCTTCAATATCCAAAGGATACATTTCCTTCACATCCATATATCCCACAGGTTCAGAGCGGAGATTATTAAGCTCCACCCCCAAGAGAGAGCCGCTCAAGACATAACGATAGCTACCCTCATCTACCAAAAACTTGATAAGGGTTACCACTTCTGGGTATACTTGAACTTCATCAAAGAATATCAGAGTCTTACCCTTTACAAGAGGTTTGTCCACAAAAGCCGACAAGCGAAAGAGCATATCCTTTACATCTTTGGCACCATGGAATATGCCTACAGCCTCTGGCGAAGTAATGAGGTTGATCTCTACGAAATAATCAAAATTACGCTTAGCCGCTTCTCTTATGGAATAGGTTTTGCCAATCTGTCGAGCTCCAGTTACGAGCAAAGCTTTCTTGACGTTCTTGAAAAAATCATTCAAAAATGCATCTATCTTCCTATCTATCATACGTTTACATTCTATATTTTACACTTTTCCAAGGCAAAAACGTCCTTTTTCTTACATTTTTCCAAGGCAAAATTAAGCATTTTCTTACACTTTTCCAAGATAAAAACACTATTTTTTGCGCCATGGAAAATATAATTCTGACTTTCACGAAAGAGGAGCAAGCTATATTCATTGTGGCATTGTTTCTTCTGCTTTTCGCCATAGTCATGAGCTATGCGACAAAAGGGTGTATAGACCCTTTATCGCAATATACGCCATTGGGTGGATAATATGGTTGTATGGTGGAGAACGTCCTTTGGCATTTTTTTCGCACAAAAAGTATTTAGCGATTCTCTTAGATTTAGCATTTATGATATTATTTTCGTACTTTTGCAAGCGTATTTACTTATGCGAGTGCACAAGATTTTGTGAATACAAGAAAGTAACAGCAAAATAGAAAAATAATATGGACTCATTATATCTCCTTCAGTTCGCATGTTTCGTCTTCATGCTTATCAATGCCCTTATCCTTGGCATCACCCACTTGCACGTGAAGTGGATAAACCGACGCTACGAGTGGTCGCGCTGGATGATACTTGCAGGTATGACGGGACTTGCCATACAATATCTCTTGCAGATGCTCTTGGGCTTTCGTGCGAAAAGCGATGACTTGGGAGCTATCTTCAACATCCTTGTCTATACTCCATGCATCATCACCATTGCCATGGGCATCTACAACATTGAGGCTACCAATGCCAACCGCCGAAAGATGAACATCGTATGCACTTACATTTATGCCGCCATCATAGCAGTTTTCTGCATAGGCTACAGCAACTGCGGAGGCCTTAATATCGGCAACTGGCTCTATGTGATGCTCGTATTGTTCGGCGCGAACGTGGCGTATTGCATCTATATGATTATGATTGAGATGCGGAAACGCAAGAAGATGTTGGAGTTGATGACTGGTGGCGACATGCTGCCCTACGTGAGATATGCCCGAGCCAGCGTCTTCTCCCTATTCCTCTCTACCCTTGCTATGCCTTTCGCCATCCTCTCCACCACCTTATTATATATAATAGGTCCGTTGGCTCTGCTCTCAATCCTTTTCTTCAATCTGAGTTTCGTGGCTTTGGGCTACAATTACGTTCCTACCGAGGAACTCCTCTACGAAGAAGCTGAAAGAATCGTAGCCCAGAGATATTCCGAAACCAGAAATGGGGGGGTATCTTCAGAAACCTCTTCTGAAGTCGAAGCATTGGTTAACGAGGCAGCAGAAGACGGCAATCCACCTTTAGAACCTGCTCTCACCGACGAGCGAAAAGCCCTCATCGAAGAGAAACTGCAAAAGTGGTGCCTTGGCAATGGTTATAAAGACACCACCGTCAATATGCTCACCCTGTCTGACAACATAGACATAACCAGGGCTGAGCTGACGCTATATTTCGACAAGTGTCTTGGTACCACCTTCAGAATATGGCTTGCCAACATCCGTTTTGAGGCAGCAAAGAAGATGATGTGCCAGTTTCCCGAATATAGCAACGACATAATCTCAGCCGAGTGCGGCTTTTCCTCTCGCACCTATCTCTATAAGCTCTTCAAAGAGAAGACTGGCAAAACGCCAACAGAATGGCGCATTGGGGTGCAGACATCATAGAATGTGGACACATTTCTTCAAAGAGAAACACTATTGAAGAATGTAATCATGCATAGTATTCTCTGCTATTTTTCAAAATACTTGCGAATTAGGCATAATCCAAAGGCTTTGATTCCCCGAAATCTGAATCGGGGAAATGATAAAAGGCAGCAATCAACGACGTGATGTTGATTGCTGCCTTTCTTCTTATCAAAAGCCCCAAAAGTTAGTATCCAAATATTTCGTCTGTAGATACACGTTTGATAGGTGCAATCTTTTCGAGCGACTTGATGTCGAGGTTCTTCTCGTCGCCAAGGATAAGGTAGCGCCAAGGCTTCTTTGCCATGTTGTCGTGCTCAAACTTAACTATATCCTCAAGTGTGAGCGAAGGCAGAGTTGCATATACCTTACGGCGAATATCGTAGTCGATGCCACGTTGCTTGGCAGACAAGTACGAGTAGATAATGCCTGTCTTGGTGATGCGCTGAGATGCTATGCGCTTCATAGTGGCTTGCTTGGCAAGCTCGAATGCGGCTGGTGTCTGCGGCAGAGTGTCAAGAATATTGTTGAACACGTGTATGCAGTCCATCATCTTGTCGTTCTGTGAGATGATATAAGTATATGCATAGTTTGAGTCATTCTTGCGTACTGGTGTAGAGAAGTCGGCGAAGGCGCTATAGGCTAAACCGCGACTCTCGCGAAGCTCTTGGAATACCACACCATTCATACCGCCACCAAAGTACTCGTTGAATACCTGAACCTTAGCCTCATCCTCAGGATTCCACATCTGGTTCTCGTTGTGATACTGAATCATATATATGTTCTTAGCATCATACGGCGCAATCCATATCTCGTTCTTTGGCGTTTGCTCTTTGGTGTAAGGCTTGCCAGCAGGCACATCCTTAAGTTTCTTGGCAATGGCGTGGTTCTTGTCGATGGTTGCTATGAGCTGCTTCTCGGCAAGCGGACCATAATACAGCACGCTGTGCTTGTAGTTCTTAAGGTTGGCCACCATATCAATAAGCTTCTGTGGGTTTACAGATACAAGCTCGGCGCTGTCGGGTATGTTGCGCACTGGATTATAGGCTCCATACTGGCCATATGCTTGCAGAGCACGGAAGTTAGACTTCTGGCTAAGCTTGTTGTCGCGGCGTGACTTAAGCTCTTGCTCAACATACTTCTTGTAGGCATCGTTGTCAATCTTGGCGTTGTTGATAACCTGCTCCATAAGTTTCATAGCCTCGGTCATGTTCTCGCCCAAGCCATTAAGGTTGATGCGCAAGGTGTTGGTGCCAACAAATATACCGTAGTTGCATGCCAAACCGTAGAAACGCTCCTGAACCTCCTGAGCCGAAAGCTTGTCGGTACCAAGATAGTCGAAGTAGTTCTTGGCGAACGGTAGCCACTTGTTCGACTCTTCGCCAAACTCGAAGTAGTAGTTAAGGTCGAACAGCTGGTTCTGCTTGTTCTGTATATAGTATACAGGCAAGCCGCGTTTTGTCTTAAGCTGGGCAAAATCATTGTTAAAGTCGAGGAAGCGTGGCTGTATAGGCTCCACTTTCGATTCCTTTATCTCCTTGACGAATGCGCTTTGCATATCGCGGTTGGTAGGAATAGCTGTAATGGCAGGCTTGTCAATCTTCTTCTGCGACGCATCCTCGCCCTGCTTCTTGTACACAATGGCATAGCCATCAGTAAAGTGACGACGTGCAAAATCAACAATCTGCTGCTTGGTAATACCAGCAAGACGGTCGTATTTCTGTACCTCTACCTGCCAGTCGCGTCCATTAATAAATGCGTTGACAAATTTATCGGCACGACTTTCATTATCATCAAGTGCGTGCAGATGGTCGAGCTTCATATTGTTGATGATAGCAGGCAGAAGCTTGTCGCTAAACTCACCATTCTTCAGCTTCTCAATCTCGGCAAGTATAAGGTTCTTTACATCGTCGAGCGACTGACCCTCGTTAGGCATGCCAAAGACAATGAACTGTGAGTAGTCGCGCATGTCGTAGTTGAATGCCTGCGCACCCTGGCAACGCATAGGTTGGTTGATGTCGATATCGAACAAACCTGCCTTGCCGTTGCTAAGAATTTGAGATATTACAGAAAGTGTATCGTTCTGCAACTCGGCAGCACCACTCATCTTCCAAGCCATCATAATGTTCTCGGCTTCTTTGCCTATAACTGTTGTGCTTACTGGAGATGTAAGGTCCTTCTGAACTGGGAACTGCGGATAAACAACATTATCACTCTTCTTCCACGATCCAAAATAGCGGTCTATGGTAGCTATAACCTTATCGGGATCAAAATCACCAGCCATACATATAGCCACATTGTTGGGCACATAGTAGTGCTTAAAGTAGTTCTTGATGTTGGTGATAGAAGGGTTCTTAAGATGGTCCTGAGTACCTATTGTTGTCTGTGTGCCATACGGGTGAGTAGGGAAGAGCATCTTGCCAATTGCTGCAAACTCCTTGCGGGTGTCGTTAGTAAGCGAGATGTTGAATTCCTCGTATACAGCCTCGAGCTCGGTATGGAAGCCGCGTATAACCATATTCTGGAAGCGGTCGCCCTGAATGCGTGCCCAATTGTCAACCTCGTTCGAAGGAATGTTCTCAACATAACATGTAACGTCATTGCTGGTGTAGGCGTTGGTACCATTGGCTCCGATAGACGACATAAGCTTATCGTACTCGTTAGGAATAAAATAGCGTGCTGCTATCTGCGATACCGAGTCGATTTCGTGATATAGCTGTCGGCGTACGGCAGGGTCGGTTACTGTGCGGTAGTGCTCGTATCGGCGCTCGATGTCATCCAGGTAAGGCTTCTCCTTATCATAGTCGGAAGTGCCGAAGGTATGAGTACCCTTGAACATAAGATGCTCAAGATAGTGGGCAAGACCTGTAGTTTCGGCAGGGTCGTTGCGCGATCCTGTGCGCACAGCTATATAGGTCTGGATACGTGGCTTCTCCTTGTTGACCGATAGATATACCTTCAGTCCGTTGGGCAGAGTATAGATACGTGTCTGCATCGGGTCGCCCTTAACAGTCTCGTAGCTGTAGGCCGAGGCCTGCAAGCCAAATCCTAATGTAAGGAAGGCTGAAATGATTAACGATTTGAACTTCATTATTCTGTTGTTTTTGATTATATTCTTAGAGAGGGTTCACTTGCAAGTGAAGCGCTACATATATAGCTTCTGGTTCTCAAAGTCAACCTCCTTGTCGAGTTGTTCGATAAAGCTTGTGAACACCTCCTCGTCCACATCGCCCAGTCGATACTCTTTGGTGGCATCCTTCTTAATTTCGGCTATCCATGCACGGCGAGCCGTAATGTAGTCTTGCTTTACACGTTCCACATTCTCCTCGGTAAGAGTATCGAATCCATAATAGTCGAGAATCATGCGATAGGACCAAGCCCAACGATACTCCGAATAGTTGTTGTGTATTTCCTCAAAGCGCTCGGTAAGCTGCTGTGTAGTCTCTATTTCGCCAGAAAGGATGTCGTCTATAAGACGCTGTTCTTCAGATTCGGGCATAAGTAGACCCGAGAGGTCGGTCCATCCACCTGTGCCAATCTCAGTAGTAGGTTCAACTGGAGCGTGGCGCTTTAGCACAGCTCCCATATATATGCGTAGGGCAATGTCGTAGTATTTTATGCCCTTGCGTAGCGAAGAGTTTTTGATAACATACTCGTGATAGTTGTATGTAGAAACATCCTCGCCCGAAGCCTCGCGCAAGTCTTCAAGAATTTTCTTTCCTCTCAAAATCTCTCCGACGGTAAAAGGCGACAGCCAGTCGAAGTTGACAATACTCTTCTTAGCTCCAGCTGGTCGCATGTCGCGCTTAGGCCATTTGCGAATGTCGCGGTATAGACCTACGGTTGTTAGGTTGCGTCCAGGCACCAGATACATGGTGTCGTTGTAGGCTATGAGATAAGAGAAAGGCAGCGAGCGTGTGTCGGGATGATACATCAGCTTGCCAAAGCACACCGAGAAGGCGCCTATGTTGGCAGGCATAAGAATGTAGGCTCCACTTGCAGTCTTCGATCCACGCTCAAGTGTGCCGTAGTGCATAGGTCCCATCTTATAGGCATGGTTGGAGAAGTTGGTGGCAGAACCAGCATTATAAAATGAGAACTCGCCACCTATAAGCAGCGAACTCTTATGGTGTGAAGCCGTGAACGGGCCACAGAATGCTGCGCAAGCCTCGCCGTTAGACATATACGAGTTGGCAAAGAACACGCTGTTTGATGCCGTAAATCCGTTGCTAATCTTGCATGTCTCGCCCACGAAGCAATCTTGCATCTTAACGCTGTTGATGATGGATGTGCCGTCGCTTATGATAGAGTTCTCGCATATAACGCCTGTGCCTATGTACACATTGGCATTAGGGTTGCTCATGATGGTACAGTCGCTAAGGCGTGCAGCTCCCGAAATCTCGCAGTCGTCGTATATTATGGTATTTGTAATCTCCTTGGTATTGACAATTTTCACGTTGTTGCCAACGGTTGCAGTCTCAGGCGATGTGCGCTGAATCTCCTCGCGTATAAGGCGTCGGATGGCATCCTTAAGCGGTCGGTTCTGGAAGTGCTTGACCATGAACGATGCAGTTTGGCTTGTCATTCCATGATACACAATAAGGTTGCCGTCGCCCACCTCGTTAAGTACAGATATAAGGTTGCCCTCGCCGTATGTTGCTCCTTCGGTAGTCTCCATAGTGCATACGTTAGTTATGATGCAGTCGGAGCCAATGGCATAGTTGTTTATAAAGCCCGAGATGTTCTCGATAAGGCAGTTGTCGCCAATGCTTACATTACGTAGGGTGGCATTAACAATGCCCGAGTGCTTGCAGAAGCCCTTGCTCACCTCCACAGTTTTTTCCACAGCACCAAGTTTAATGTCGCCATAGAACATTACACGATGGAAATAATTGGGTTTAAATCCGTCACTCACCTTAATTCGCTGCCAATCTTCAGCCCAGCAGTTGTTGTTTTGCAGGACCGAGATTTCGTTGTCAGTCAAGTTCCTGTATACCATAATAATGTGTTTTATATATTTTTTTACTCGTCAATTACGTCGTAGAGGAAATCGTTGTAGGGGTATTTCTGTACGTGTAGCTCGCGCACCTTTTTGTAAATAGTGTCGCGGAATTCGTCGATATTTTGCTTTTCCTTAGCCGATATGAATAGGCAGTCCTCGTTAAGACGTGCCATCCAAGTGCGCTTAAGCTCCTCGAGCGTTATATTCTCCTTGGTCAAAGGTGTAAGATCGTCTTCCTCTTTCTCCGTCCAAGTGTAGTTGTCAATCTTGTTGAACACAATCATGGAAGGCTTGTCGGCGCATCCAAGGTCCTTCAAGGTGTTTTCCACTACATTTATTTGTTCCTCAAAGTCGGGATGAGAAATATCTACAACATGCAGCAAGAGGTCTGCCTCGCGCACCTCGTCGAGGGTAGACTTGAAGGAGTCAACCAAATCGGTAGGCAATTTGCGTATAAATCCTACTGTGTCGGCAAGGAGGAAGGGCAGGTTCTCTACCACAACCTTGCGCACGGTAGTGTCAAGTGTGGCAAAGAGCTTGTTCTCTGCAAATACTTCGCTCTTTGATAATAGGTTCATGATGGTTGACTTGCCCACGTTGGTATATCCTACAAGCGCCACGCGAATAAGGCGACCACGGTTTTTGCGTTGTGTGGTTTTTTGCTTGTCTATCTCAACAAGGCGTTGCTTTAGTAATGTAATGCGATTGAGGATAATACGGCGGTCCATCTCTAACTGAGTCTCACCTGGTCCACGCAAGCCCACACTACCTTTTCCACCACCGCTACCAGATCCACCACCTTGTCTCTCAAGGTGAGTCCATAGACGTTGCAGACGCGGAAGCATATATCTATATTGTGCCAGCTCAACCTGAGTCTTGGCGGCTGCGGTTTGTGCTCGCATAGCAAATATGTCGAGAATAAGCGATGTACGGTCGAGAATCTTGACGCCAAGTTCTTTTTCTATATTGCGTATCTGTTTTGCCGAAAGCTCGTCGTCGAATATAACCATACCAACTGGGCGTTCGGCCTCTTCCTCGTCCTCGATATACTGTTTTATTTCCTCGAGTTTACCCGAACCCACGTATGTAACCTGGCTTGGTCCGCCCACACGCTGTGTGAATCGTTTAACGGTTACGGCACCAGCTGTATCGGCAAGAAACTCTAGTTCGTCCAGATATTCCTTGGTCTTGGCTTCGTCCTGGTCTTTGGTTATAAGGCCAACGAGAACAGCTGTTTCGGCCTTTACTTCTGATATTACAAATTCTTTCATTAATCTTTATTTATGGCGAAATAATATTTAGATTACAAAATTATACAATTTCCGTCATATCCACAATATTATATATAGTAAAAGTGCCTATTGCGTGGCGTTTCATTGGCATTCTGGGTGCTTGATAGGCTCCACGTGTATCATTACGAAAGTGTCCTGACCTATAGCGTTCTTGATGTGATGTTCAATGTCTTTGGTCTTGTCGTGTGCTTCGTTTAGGCTTATGTTGCCGTCCATGCGCACATGCACATCTATAGATTTGCGGTTGCCAATCTTTCTGGTGCGCAAGTTATGTGGGTCGGTAACACCTGGGCATTTGAGTATAATGCGGCGTATTTCGTCTTCTATCTCTTCGGGAAGCGAGTTTTCCACAAGTTCGCCAAGGCTTGGGCGCAATTGGTCAATTGACGCATGTATGATGAGCAAGCTGACTATGAAGGCGGCAATAGGGTCGAGAACCGTCCAGTGCTCGCCCAACAACAAGGCTCCGCCTATACCAATAGCAGTTCCTATAGACGAGAGGGCATCGCTACGATGATGCCAAGCGTTGGCTATTACGGCCTGCGAGTGGAGTTGGTGTCCGGCGCGACGTGTGTACTGGAACAGAAACTCCTTGACAACTATAGACAGTATTGCAGCCCAAAGAGCTATCCATCCTGGCGACTTGAGGTGTTCGCCCTGGATGCAAGCCCATATCTGCGCAAGACTGTTCCACATAATACCAAGTCCAACGAAGAGAAGCATCAGTCCGATAATGGTAGTGGCAAGAGTCTCATACTTGCCGTGTCCATATTCGTGTCCACGGTCTTGCGGCTTGCTTGAAATGCGCACAAAGGCTATAACGATGATGTCGGTAATAAGGTCGCTAAGCGAGTGCACACCATCGGCTATCATAGCCGAACTCTTGCCAAAAATACCAGCCAAGAGTTTGGCAACGCATAATAACACATTGACTATTGCGCCATATAATGTTACCTTATATATACGGTGCTCGCGTAGACGACTGTCTGTATAAGCAGTAGAGCCGTCTGTGCCTACATTGTTCATAGAGTTCATAATGTCGATTTTTTATCCTGATAGAATATTGTTTATTTATAAATGAGCAATGCAAAAGTATATATATTTTTTGAAAAGCAATAATAAATTGCTTATTTTAAATTGTTTAGGGCATACGTATAGGGGTGAGCGTATTTACAAACACGCAAGTGTAATAAGATGTTTCATGTTCGTATTTTATGTTTTTTTTAGTTTCTGCTTGCAAAGATAATATAAGATGTCAAATGTGTAAAATCAAAGTATGAAAAAAGTGGATGTTTTGAAATGATGTATTCTTGTATCTTATTGAAAATCAATAAATAATCGGCTTGTACGTAATTTGGCAAAGTAGACGGTTAATAAAGGATAGTAAAGACAAAAAATATCTGCTAATGGGGGTGTTTTGTACGAAAATATACCCGTTTAGTACTGTCTCTTATACACATCTCCGAGCCCACGAGACTCCTGAGCATCT
>ERZ1026884.831-NODE-831-length-18661-cov-15.510158_pt1 | contig 18661 bp, 8 predicted proteins | sample MGYA00380172_ERZ1026884 | MGnify/ENA primary metagenome ERZ1026884 (study PRJEB33269, sample SAMEA4719808) | human gut metagenome | biome: human-associated habitat; feature: organic feature; material: feces | place: Cameroon | collected 2013-10 ... | reverse complement strand
CTGGCTACCTTATCTCACCCCTAACGGGGTAACCCATTTAACCATGCTACTTATCAACATCAAAATCCTACAAAATCGTGCAAAAAAAATCATGGATTTTGAACACCCTACCTAACGGGGTGAGGCTGGCGCGTGAAAAATCTTAATAAATCTATCAAATATCGTGCATAAAATTATTACGAATTTTGAACACCCTACCCCAAGGGGAAACTTGCGTCATAAAAATAAAACTTGGGGCGAACAAAACGACACGCATGCCCTGTAAAAACGGCATACACACAAAAAGAGTGTACGACGAATCGCACACTCTTCTCCTACAACTAAAATCACAGCACAACGCTTTGTGCCTCGAATTTACATGTCTTTTATCGCACAATTACCTTAAACGTACGTCCTTCGGGCACCTTCTCCGACGAGAGCGTGATAAGGTAAACACCTTGTGGCATATCGAAAGTATAAACCGACTGATGGGGTGTATAACTGCGTAAAAAACGTCCCATAAAGTCGAATACCTCAACCGAGGTGATATTGTCTGCCTCTGTGGTAGCTGCTACCACCTTTCCAGCATGCACCGAATAACAACGTAAATCGGTTTGTACCGAAGTTGCCTCTTCCATGTTTGAGGTAAGGAAATAACGTCCCACACTGTTCGGACTTAACATCACACGCACTGAGTCGGTGAGCAAGGTGTGTTGGTTCGTTTTTGCATCGAAAAGGTAGAGCGGTTCTGGGAGTAAAGCTGTGCCACTCACACTAAACTGCACCTCATCGTCGGTTGTAGCCTCAACACCCAAGGGTACATTACGCAAACTCGTAAGGTGGTTGATGGCTGCTGCACAATTACCCGAAACCGTGTAAACCTGTGGAGCAGAAGTAAGGTCTTTGTCAAAGATAACCTCTACATCCTCGCGGTCATCAAAATCGTTATCGGCTTCTTCGTGGGTCAACACACGTGCCATAGACTGTCCTTTTGCATTGCTTGCGTGGAGCGTAATGGCTGTGTTGCGTCGGTTCACATTGTTTTTACCTGTGTTAAATAGTATCGCACATTGCGAGGGATTGAACACGATATTGGTGAGCAAGGCTCCTGTAGTAGCTTTCACAAAGAATGCCTGCATAGGAGCAACACGTCCTAAACCAAACGATTCGTCCTTACCAAAAGCGCGGAGTGTGCCATTGTCTACAATCCAATACTTCTCAAAGAGTTGTGGATTGTCTTGCAAGAACAACTTCATGTCGATAGATGCCATATAGGGATTTCCCACCAAGAAGTAACCATTTCGCTGTTGTGTTTCTTCGGGTGTAACCTCTATCACGCCATTCAGTTTCATCGGATTGTCGGTCTTACTATTATTCGTAAGCAACAAACCGTTGAGCGAACGGTCTATCATTCCCGTGCTTTGTGGATTCTTTTTATTGCCTGTATGGTCGTAATAGTCAAAACTGTTATCCGCCTTAGGCAGTCTGAAGAGTGCCACCGAAGCATCTGCTGTAGCCTCTTTAGGTTCTGGATAGAGCGAATATCCCATTCCTCGTGCATAGGCTTGCTTCATGTCATTGAAGGGGTGGCTCCACTCTGAGGTGACATATTCCACATCTTCGTTGGCAGCATCATAGTTCACTTGGGCACTATAGTCATAGCCATCGGCTGCTACCACTTGTGGGTCGGTCTTGTACCATGTGCGTTGATACACATGATACTTGGCACGGTTATAGTCTTTACTACCATCGCCAAAGGTAATGGGTTTGAAAGCCTCCGTTTCTTGTTTACCCGTAGCATAGGGCAAATAGAAGTCTCCTGCATACACATTGTGAAGGGGCACAGAGAACATGCTCCATCGGTTCACAGGCAATGCCAAGTCTACCCATGCTTGTTGATAACTTAGGTAGTGTTGGTTACGTAACTGTGCCTTTGCCTCAAGATTTACAGGATTTGCCGAAGCAAAATATACCTCCTGACACATATTGGCATAAAAGTTTTCACAGTCAAAATACTTTATGCCGCCCTCTATCGTCGGGGTGGTTTTTAGCATCTGGTTGTAGTTGATATATTGGGTCGGCTCACTGAGCATGGGGTTGAGCAATGACTCTGCCGAAAGAATGCCTTGGCTTTGGTCGATAGCATAACTACCCAACTGTGGTGTGGTAGTATTGGGACGAATGATGACCTTCGTAAAGCGCATCGGCACATATATTTGAGGCGTAGCACTTGGGTCATTGCCTGCGGCAGAACGTAGCGAGGATGATTCTGCATCCCCATAGTCTTTATAGTCATCCACACTTTTTCCTACACCTTCTTTGCGCAAGTCTGCCTTGGTTGAACGTGCCCAGTTGGCATCGTTATTCCAGTTGGTATTCGTAGAGTTACCTCCTGTCCAAGTCACATACTCTGGCACAATATTGAGGGTAAAATTGGTGGTACCAAAACATACGGCATGTCCTGCTACACTAGGATCGCGTGTAAAATCACGATATACCAAAGCAAAGGTATATGAGTAGCCCTCGTGAAAAGCTATTTTACCATTTACCGTTGTTTGTGTGCCATCTGCTGCAGTAAAAGTTTCTTGGTTCTTACTGAAGTCTATGATGAGCGCACGGTCTGTAGGCAATAACAAATAGCCTTCGTTTGCTACTTCGCCAACCTTTGCACCCCATGCTGCACCATCTACTGTGGCTACTTGCAACAGACTTTTATCAATGGTGGGGTCATTGGTTGCTACCAAGCGTACACAACCCATTACGGGCTTTTTGTTTGCATCGCGTTGTTCAAATATCAAGCGATTGCGCGATGTGCCTCCAAAGTTGTGTGTATTATCTTTGAAGTCTGCATCACGATAAGCATTTATGGGTATGCGCAAACGTGTGTCTGTTTGAAGGGCATTGGCTTGTGCCAGTCCTAAACGAAACTCTTTTGCAGTATTGTTCCACGCGTCAGGATAACTTACCTTTGAATTGCCTAATCGCAAGAAGGGCGATTCATAAGTAAAGGTGGCTTTTTGTGTCAACAACGAACTACAGATGGTGTACTTTTGCTTCGTTTTGGGGTCCTCATATTTGCCTGGCACCGCAATAAAGTAGAAGTTAGCATTTACGTCGGTCTTCGCCTTCATTGTGAGTGTGGCAGCATAGTTGTCTGATTTGGTAAGCTTTACGATTAAAGCATCGGATACTGCAGGGTCTGGAATCTCGTCCTGGCTTTGACTTGTGTATTTTTTGAGCACCCCGTATTCCTCATCAGTGAATGTACCCTTTTGTGGAGTCTGCGTAGGTGTATCTAAACCCGTTGCATTGGGATATTCTGCACGGAAATGCTCAATGGCTTGAAGCAAATGGTCGGTTTTACAAGCATTTTCAAAAGCCTTCTCCGAACCTATCACAAAGTCGAAATCCCAAGGAATGTCTTTGTATATACCATATTGGGGGTCGGGCACATGCAACTTCACGTTCAGATTTACATCGATTTGGTCTTTTCCACACTCTGTAGAATAAGTCATAGTGGTAGAACCTGTGTTCGACGTAATCTTGATGTTTGAGAAGGAGATGTTAATAGGCTTTGAATAGATAGAGCAAGGGTCGCTTGGTGTACCCCAAGTGCCTGGACCATATTGAGGCGAACCATCTCCGTAATAACCTATCACGGTGGGCAGCGCCACACTGACATAATACTTCTGCGCAGGATCAAGTGGGAAGAACACATCTGCCAAAACCAAGTTGAGGTAACCAAAGGGGTCAGTCTCGGTGATTGTGGTGTTTTGACTGTCTTCAGCATTGACCCACACAATACCGTATGTGCCTTTATCGTCACTACCTGAATCGTGATTAGGGTCGTCTTTCTTTGAAGGATAGGTGGTTTTGTTATAAACCTCACCATTTTCCTTACAAATGCGATAGTAAAGAGGCTTGGTGCGCTCGGTTACATTGAGAACCGACTTTATCATGTTATAGTCTACACGTAACTTCAAATAGGCACCATATTCCTTATTTGAACAATACTCTTCAGCCTCCGAGGTTTGAATCACTTCTATTTGGTCGTTTGCCACATAAAAGCGTATGTCGTCTATGGCATAGTCGGCACCATTCGTAGAACGACAGGCATTCTCAATGGTCACGTTATAGCGCGTAAACTCATTTACACTCAAGCCTTGGTGTACAAAAGCCTTGGCAAAAACCTGATACCACACACCTAACTCGCTTGCTCCGTAGCTTTTAAATTCACCCGTAGCAAACGTCTGTATGAGTTCTTTCTTTATCACATTGCCCTCGTTGTCGGTTTTATAGCCATAGAGTTTAAAGAGCAACTGTGGAAATTCCGAAGTCGAATTTGAAAGGTTTGCCACATCTGCCGTAAACATCAAGGTTGCCCCCGCACAAAGGCGTGCTTCAAAGTCGAGCGTTGCAATAGGGCGTGGTTCATCGGAAGCATCGACATACAGAAAATAGCCACTACGTCTACCTCCCGATCTTTCATAAGTACGATCATAAAGAGGCACTGATGTACTATTCGCATGCCACCAAGTATAGCCTGATGTAGAAACATTCGCAAGGTTAGCAGTTTTCACCAAGATGTAGTCACCATGAAGGGGCGAATAGTGTTTTCCGTCAATGGTAAATCCGCTCTTTACCAACTGCGGATAAACAGATCCATAATAGGTCTTATACCAATCGAACACCCCATCATAGTGGTTGCTATAAGGATTACCATAATCGTAATTCAAGGTGGGGATGTTATAATTCATGCCTGGAAGGTCATCAAATGAAATCCAACCAATGCGTGTATAACTCTCCTCTAACTTTTCTGTTTGTCGGTGTTCACTAAGTGCGGTTTCGGGTTCAGGCTCTGAGTCCCACACATAATAACAGTCGAAACGCGCAATGGGACTACTACTATTGCGCACATCATCTGTAGAGTTCTCCGTGCTTGTGTAGTTATTGGCATAAGCCATCACGGTGTAGCGACGTCCTGTTTCCAACTTAGACATGTTGCGAGTCTTCGTATTGTCTGAAACACTTTTATATGTGCCTTTAAAGTTATTTGGCACAATGTCGTACATTTCATAATCCGTGTCACTACTTGGTGTGCGGAACATGGAATCACTTCCCAAGTTCTTATAATAGAGTTGCCCATCTATGCTGACTAATACTACCCACGAAATGCTCTTGCACTGTGTAACAGTCGACGAGAATTGTTCAGGCGAGGGCTGATTCAGAATATTACTTGAGGCAAAAGGATAGAACCAATAATTGCCAATGCCACGCATATTGAGTCGCAAAGTGTTTTTGGTTGCATGACTATACCCCTCAGCAGTGGTAGCATCTTTCTTTAAGGGGAAAACCCTTGAACCATGGTTCTCGTATACCCCCACATTCATAATTGCCTCTTTAATTTTGTCGGCTATTTCCTTGGCAGGACGAACGTGGAAGATGTAGCGCATCGACAAGGTCGGTTCAGACCAATACTTACTATTTACATCACCTAAGTTGTCGGTATAACGACTTGCATCAGCTGCAATATCATCGCCCATCCAACTATCTACATTGCTGGGCAAAGTGTAGACTACCGAAGCATATCTCTTATATGTGGGATTCGAATAAGAAGTTGCGGTATAGGTTAATCCAATTGATGTGCCATTTTCATCATCATATTCATTGGCTAAGCTACTACCAGATGGCCCTGACACATTTGCATTGTTACGATACGTATTGTTATCATACCAACGCCAATAGGCAGCATATTCAATATTTGATCCTTTGCCATCACCACCCGAGATAGGCGCTTTAAGGGTAATTTTATTATTAGCTTGACGCTTTACATAATAGGTATATTCCCATACATTGGTTTTTTGACGTGCAACTTTTTGAGAGCCATTCATCGAATATTCAAAGTCGCTTTGTGTAATACCTCTATTGGGAATATAGTAGTGCTTATAGAACCATGATAAGCCTGTATTAAATATATTAATTCGACAGAAACTTGTCCATTGGTTAGGATCTGAAGTGATTGAAGGATGTAAACTTGTATTCAAACCTACATCAATATTTCCCTCGATGCCCAATTGCTTTGCCTTCTCTTTTTCATCTTCCGAACCAGATGACAAATCGCAAATGTACATACCCACATAAAGGTCTGACCATTCATAGCCCGTAGGCTTGGTCAATGTCACATTTATAGGAAATGTGGTAGCTGACCAACGCGGGAACTCTATCAAACCGTAGTCTGTTTGTTGAAACAACCAATTTTTACTTGTATCATAACTAAAACAAGTTTTCGACAACTCGTATAGCGGCTTTTGCGTTTTCACATCAAACAAGACTAAACGACAATACTTCGAAACATATTGTGAACCTATAACATTTGTTACAGGAATCTCACAAGTTGCACTACTTGCCGATACTGTGATTTTTTGGGGGGTCTGTAGTTGACAGTTTAATGTTTCGTTTACCTTAAACTCATCGGCACAGGCAGTTTGCACAATGCTCCAAAGGCACATTGCGCACACCAATGCTTTTACCACTTGGGCAAAACGCACATTGTGATATTTATGTATGTAATTGCACATCATTGTTCTTTATTTATAATTACCGGTGCTACATAAACTCGCTCTACCCCACCTTGGGGCGTACACGTCAAGGTGAGTGTATGCACAGAACTTCCGCTTTGTCCCGAAACAAAACTGCCATGTATACAGCCTTCCATCGTAGACCATGAGGGTTGTTCGGCATACATACGTGTATTGGGTTCTATGGTCGTAAATATGGGGTTCTTCTGTGTCCAATTTTGCACGACCTCGCCCGTAGAAACCTTTACCAACTGGGGCTTTAAGTGAAAAGCGCCCGAGGCATGGAAGGTACACTTAAAGGTGCCGTCAGCCTCTTTTACGGCAGCAGGCAACACACCAATAGGCGGAAAATCTTGTGGAACTAATTCAAGTTTATAGTCTTGCAAAACAATCGGTATTACGCGCCAATCGTTGCGAGCTATAAAGTTCCACTCTTCGTTTTCATTACCTACCAAGGCAAAACGCTCTTGTTTGGTTGTGCCATCGGCAAGAGTGAGATTCACCTTTAACTTAAACTGATGGAAATCGTTCTGTGGCACATCTGTTTCGTTTACATACACGCTATAAGTGTCCTCTTGGTCGACCTCTAACTTTTTATTATTGAGGGTATAGGTGTGTGTGCTTTGCGTGGCAGTGGTTTGCATATTAGGCCTTACGTCTACCGAGAAACCCGAAGGTCCCCATGGGGTTTGTGGATGTGGAAAAGGCTTTATATTGCCCTTGCCCCCTTCGCCTGTAGTAGCATCGTCAGTAAGGCGGTCCACTTCTATGCTATCGATGGTAAGGGCTTGTCCTGTTTTATTGGTAAATTTAAATTGCAACTTTGCCACCATACGCAAGGCATACACGGTGTACGGCTTACGGTTATGGATACGATTGGTTAACACCACATTGTGCCAACCCGTCATGGGGATGCCCTTATCCTTTGAAGGCGGTGTGTCATTTAAAGCATCTGCCTGTACGGGAATTGCCAATTCTACCAAAGCCGTACTGTCTTCTTTGGATTTATAAGATTGACCTGGTCTAAAATGGAAGTCTGTTTTACCTCTTTTTTTAGCATAAAGAGCCTCCACATCTTCGCGTGACACATTGACAAAGGTGAGAAAACTCTTTTGACCTGTAGTGGTCTTAAACCATTGTTGGTCTGTGTTTTCTTCTACCATGTTTAATTGTATCGAGTCTTTCTTCTCATTGGCGGGCTGTACTTTAAGGATATGCTCTATTACGAATTTATCATTAAACATCAGGGTAAAAGCGCTTTGTATTCTTTCGCCATCTGTTTCAAGATCTCTGTTATATATCCAGCCTCGCGTGTTTTGTGCACAAAGCACAGGCACAGACTCTACGCCTAAACGTATGGTAATAGGCTGAGGTTTTTCGTGGAACTGTTCGTCGCTGGACAGTTCTTCATTACTACAACTGCTTGCACCCAAAAGCACACACCCCAACAGCGCCAATAGGCTGCTAAGGTGCAATGTTTTCTGTTTGCAGACTACCTTATGTACCATCTGCCACAGAATATTTGAGTTTTGGAAGGTATATTTCAGCTTATCCATTTCGTTTTTTGAGTTTTGTATAGCAAGCCCAAGGGGTGAACCTGGGTGAGTGTTTTATTCATGATGCCATTAAAATATCTCAATTCATGAGTAATTATAATGGGTTACCCCGTTAGGGGTTGTGGCCCGCGTGAACCAAGCATGAGGTGCCGCCGATAATGGGCGGGCTGAAAGCCCAATGAGCGCATAGCCCAGGGCAAGCGAAGCGACACCCTGGGTCACGATTGCCATAGTATTGACGCCCTGTAAGGGCAAAAGCGTAATAAATAGGACACCGTCATTGAGCAAAATCTACAAAAGGATTAAAGCTTCTGCCCTTACAGGGCGTCACTAACGAACGTGCTTTGACCCAGGGTGTCGCTTCGCTTGCCCTGGGCTATGCGCTCATTGGGCTTTCAGCCCGCCCATTATCGGCGGCACCTCAGCAATCCAAACAAGCTTGATTGTATTCGGTTTGCACGTTCAACCCGTGCACGATAGGTGCCTTTATAACAAACGCCCTTTCTACATCACAATGTCTGAATGTGTATAAACTGCCCAAGGCACGTTTCTTACATTGACGTTCAAATCTACTTGCTCATTTTGTTTCCCAATGCGCTTGATGTAAACGCGATAGATGTTATTGCGCACCAAACCATAGGTCATAGGTTTTGTAAGTTCGGCTTTACCATCGGGCGCAGAATGACGCAAGAACCAGTCAAGAGCGATGTATGAGGCATCCTTTGGGTCTTTACCCTCTTCCACGTACTTGCCAAAGAAACGTAAACCTGCAGCATAATGGGCTATAGGGGGTGCAACAGACTGTTGAGCTGCTATGCTCATTGTGTTTTCTGCCGAATAGCACACTGTGTAATATTTTCTGCCTGTGTTACTCTGATCTTTATGCATCTTGTCAGGACTCTTCACCTTGCAACGCTCCAAAAGTATTTTGGCATAGCTTGCCAAAACGGGTTGGTAGAGTTGCGGAACGTAATAATGCCCATAACTGACATGAGCTTGTCCCTTTATTTTGGTCATTGGGTCGAGCACATAGTTTGTGGCATAGTGTTTTATCCAACCACCATCTACCACAGTGTTATCGGTTTCACGTCCCAAGTAATTGCAGGTATTTAATTCCTCGCCTTGGGTTGTATGCTTAAATACATAACCTTGTCGGGTCATGTTAAAGGGGAATATGTAATAGAGCTTGAAGGTGGCAATCTGCTTGCCCGATTGGTCTATCACGGCATAGTCGTAACATTTGTCCGTACTATTCCATTTACACAAATCTATTCCGTTCTCAATCTTTTCTTCTTGCGCAAAGTCAATGCGTGCTGCCAAGCGTTCCACTTCTACGTACCTACTACCCTCATCAAATACAGGGGTATAGGGATTGTCTTGCGACCCATCTCCCACGTGGCCGGCACCTTTACCTATCACAATGCGATGCTCTTTTACCGACGACATGGCAAAGTTGCTATAGGTGTTGGGATCATAGTCAATGGTTTTGCCATCTGCCTTCAAACCATAGTCAAAAGGCTCTGAGTTATACACATAATCGCGCACTTCAGACAAGGTGCGACCATCCAAATAGGTCAACTCTTTATTTGCCACGATCAAGAAGCGGTAATCGCCTGTCTTAAAATCGTCGGGCAACTCTTGCGAACCTGTGGTATAAATAATCTTACCCGTACCACCTATAGGACCTGATACATAGCCATAAGTATTATAGCAGAACACCTTTACCTTGATTTGATCGGTTATGGCTTTATCCAAATTTATCACCCCGTTTTCGGGAATTTTTACACCCGGAGGTGCTTGATAGAGCAACACACTCACACGTTCCACAGCAAACTCATTCGCATTACCTTTTTCTTGTCCGTCGCCTTCTTCACCTCCATTAGGCGGCGTGCTTGTACCTTCTTGGGTTGTAGTACCTGTGCTACCCTCGAGATTGGGTTTTACCACACGCGAGGCTTTGGGTGCATCAGCGTTTTGCAATGCCCCTGCTGTGATACTAATACTTAGAAACTTGCCACCTGCACTCTCTACACTATCTTGCACCACAGGGTCAATGGCATCGCTGCATGCACCCAGCATAAGCATGCCGAGTGTAGCAAGTAGCATTGATAATATGGTGAGTTTAGAAATGTGCATTGTGTGTAGTTTTAATGTGTGGTTTTACAAATCCTCTACCTGGAAACGGCGACTCCACCCAAGGATGGAGATTGAGATGTTGAAATATTTGAGTTTACCACTGGCAAAGAAGAACGACAAATCGTAGTCGTAACCTCGGTCTAAGAATTGTTGTTGGGTGTAACGATATAAATCTGCCGATGTACGTAAACGACTTAATATGTCAGGCAAATTCACTTCTGCCACCACTTCGTCCGTAGGACGATAGGTTATTTTGAGCACGGCATCTTGCGAACCTCTTTCGTGATAGAGCAAGCGCGAGGTCATAAAGTCGGCATGGGCTATTTTGCCTACCCCTGCTACGCCATGAGGTTGTTTTTTAGTGCCACGTTTAGGGGCGGTGGTACGATCGGTTGTTACCCACGTTTTATAGGGTGTATAAACAAGTGGGGTACTTTCGTCCACCTCATTGTTCCATAACAGCGAACCATTTTTATCGGTGATTTGCATGTCATAATCTGCCACATCCATTTCGTCGGGTACTTGCAACTCGCGCAAGGTTACATTGATGTGCTTGGTGTTGCGCACCAAACTAATGGTGTCGCGTGTAGCCCCCTTATTGCCTCCTACTTCTACGAGTTGTGCTTCGGGGTGTGCCACATAATGGTCTGCCACAAGTTGGTTTCCACTCATGCCCACCCACAAGGTGTCGAGTGGTGCATTTTGGTGGTCTACGGCATAGCGTCCTTTGGCATCGGGTGTGGCAGCATGGTCTAAGTCGAAACGTATGCTGCGAATGTCATCGCCCATTTGGGGAACTGTATAGCGAAACTTTGCACCGGGTGTGAGCAATGCTTGGTCATAGTCTTTTTGAAAAGCCACTGCAACCACCTTATATTGTCCCTTGGGCAAGGTAAAGTGCATGTGGTAACCATCGCGTTTAAAGGGCGATTTTCCCTTTTCTACCGACTCGGTTTGTTGTGCCACCAATTTATCGTTCGCATCATACACATACGCTCTTACACTGCCCACATGGTCACGAAACATGTCGGCACGTTGCAAGTTATAATCGTAGCGAAAATAAAGGTCGAGTCCACATTCAGGCAAATCGTCCTCAATAAGGGAGCACGAAGCCATCAATGTGCCCAAGACGATGCTTGCGGCTATGCGGTTGAGGGTTTTCCAGAATTTCATATTTCTATATTTAAACTTACAAGCTGCTGATGCAAGGGGGTATCTGTTTTAGAACTACCCTTAAAATTCAGCTCCTTGTTCGCGTAGACGCCATGAGCGTACTTGCGTCTTTACGCTAATGTGTTCTTTAAATTTATCGCCAAACTCATTGGGGGCTTCGGGGGGAATAACGGGTGAACCCATCTGTGTGACATCTGTTACTTTGATGTTGTACCAGTTATTGCGCACCACAGCAAAACGTCCCAAATAGTTGGCATCGGCATTTTCGGCGGGATAAATGTGGTCCACACTTACCGAAGGTGTTTCTCCCTCACGCCAAGGTGTTAAATCATCGCCAAAATGCTTAATGGGCACACCAAAATAGCTAATGCCTTTTACATAAACCCACACCTCGCCCAAGTTTAAGAATGTATTGAGTTCTTTGGGGGTTACTTCTGCGTTTTTGCAGGTTTTTGTATAGCGATCTACTGTAGTTGTAGTTGTACCTGTACTTGTGTCAGTGTGATTGCATACCACCGTAATAGACTTTATGCCTTTTGAATAGTCCTTAGGGTCGTTCCATTCAAACTCCACATCTTTGTTTGTGGGATAAAGGTGTGGCATATCTCCATTGGGATAGGCTTTTGTCCATGTTTCAATAGCCCATGTGGTTTCAGCAATATGTCCTTTAATGTGCTCTGTGAGGACGGCATTGGTGTAAACACGACTATTGTCGGCATGGATGCAATAGAGGTCTTCTGTTCCATCGCCCACTTGCACGGTTATTACCGCACGTGTCAGTCGGTTATACTTCATATTGCTCACCGAGTTGGTGTTTTCAAAGCAATATTGTGGATGGGCGTCGCCCATATTGTTTGTAGGCAATACCGTTTTATTATCTATGTAATAAAAGTCTTCTTCTTTATAGTCGGCTTCTACATAGTTGGGCGAGGTGCCCCAATGTATGCGATAGAGCGGTAGTTTGGTTGAACCTTGGTTTACAGGCATAGACCCTACAAAACGATAAGGCTCTGCGACCGAGTTATCGGTGGTTTTTAAATCCATCCATTGGGTAATGTTTTCAATATTGCGCAACAAGTAGGTTCTTTTGTTGGTAATATCTAAATTCCAACCTAATACTTTCCACTCTAAAATTTTGCCACTATTGTCACCTTCTAACACGATGTTGTTGTTTCTTACTTTACCCGTAGCCTCAGCCACTGTGACTTTTGCCATACATCGCTCTACAAAGACTTCGGCACCTACATGGGCTTCGGCTTCTTCGAGTGTAGGATAAAAAGCTTGTGTGGCATTGGGCATTATCATGCGCTTAAGCTTGATGTCTGGCTTATTGGTTCCCCCTAGACTATACGACAAGGGAGCATTGGTCATTAAAAAGCCCAATTTGTTTGTGCCATTTATGTCGATTACTCCTTCTACAGGACCTTTAGAAGCGTACTCTTCCATATTTACCAAAGTGGTTTTGCCTCTCTGAAACACAAAATTGTTTGTTTGTCCAGGCACTTTTAATACCGCCACGGAGTTATCTGCCGAGATAGTTAGATAGTTATGGTCGTTAAGAATGACCAAGGCGTATATATTGTCGTCTGCACGAGCAGGCGTGTTTGCTGCAATTTTTACGATAGCAGAAATTTGCCCTTTATTGGCAATATTCTGTACATATTGAAGTTGCGACTTTGTGAGCGCATAAGCCGAAAGGAAAGTCGCTGTTTTTTCTTCTTTACCACTAAAAAGTAGGATTTTGGCATCGTATACCGCATATTCATATTCTGCCCCATCGGTATCATCATTCGTATTTGCTCTCAATCCTACTTCAGTTGGCAAGTGGATAGCCAACTTCAAGTAACCTCCGTCGGTGAGCATAGGCTTGCTTTCCACCACTTCTGTGATGTGGTTTGTGCAAGCTGCAAACCCGAAGGTTGCCATGAGCAAAACGATTATGAATATACGTAATTTCATTGTTTGTTTTTTGTTGAATAGCATGGTGCAAAATCTATGCACCTTAGTTATTTTTTTTAACGAGTGGGTAGGTTCTTGCCTTAGTGGGTTGCCTACCCACTCGTTGTTATAAAGTAGCTAAAAGAGTTTAGAGTTCTTCATTCTGAGTACGCTTAGCCCAAGAGAGGACGTTGATGCGAACAGAGATGTAGTTTTCGGTCTTATCGCCTGTGGTTGGATCATCTATTCTAATTTCAGGAACCACAGCCGAACCTACGTTCTTAATGCTACTAATGGTAATGTTATACCAGTTGTTGCGGAGTACACCATAACGACCTAAGAAGTTTTCGTCTCGTTTGGCTGTACCATAAGGATTCTCATTAGTTGCTGTTTTGTTACTCCAGGGAGTAAGATCATCGCCAAAGTGCTTAATCGTGATGGGGTAGTAAGCTATACCATCAACATATGCTACAATATCGCCAATACCAAATTGGGTATTAGGAGTAGCTGAAAGACTAATTGTTGTTTCTGCAGGAGTTGTACTCGCAGCACCTGTAGGTCTCTTCACTTTAACTGATTTAAGAATAACCTTGTTATCCGTCGAATTAGGAGCTTCAAATTCAAGCACTACATCGTTTGCCGTTACTGTACCACCAGGATATTCTCCCTTCAACGTATTAATAACATCTACGTTATTCAAGATTACGCCTTTCACACGATTTGACATTTCATCAAAATCATAGAGAGATGTTTTATCATCGTTAAAGGTATAGAAAGTTTTTCCTCCAAAGAATTTAACCTTCACAATAGCACGAGTCATTTGACGAGTCTGCATGTTATCTACATCAAATGTATTTTCAAAGCAATATTGGGGGTTATCTGCACCATATTTACTTTCAAACGTGGGATCAGTTCCTACAACAGGGGCATCATTACCATTCTTTGTTTTACAGCAAACAAAGTTTTCAGCATACTTGTCTACATCAAAGCTATTATAGTTAGGGTCTGTACCCCAATAAGTACGGTAAAGATCAACTCCATTACGCAATGCTGATGGACCTACAAAACGATATTTATTTGCAGGAGCTGGAGTTTTATCTGTTACGTAAGCGTTCCAAGATGTGCTATAATCACGACCTAAAAAACTTTTCTTATTCGTAACATCAAGAACCCAACCATCAATAGAATATCCGACTTTATTAACTTGAGCACCTTCTGGTCCCACTGGGGTCATCGGCAAACTACCTGAAACTGTAATATCTCCACCTGTAAGTGTACCCTCCTTATGATCCAAAGTTACCTTTGCTACAGCACGTTCTACAAAAACTTCAGCAGCCTTAGCATTTTCTGCTTCAGCCTTACTCTTGTACACTTGATTACTAAGATTCACAAGTGTATGAAGTTTTGCGTCTGCTGCAGGCGCTGCGTCTCCACCAGCTTTATCCAACAAAGGTGCGTTGCCCATAAAGAAACCACTAGTTCTGAGATCATTGCCAGTAATTACTGCGTTTCTGAAACCAAGAAAGTTCCTAATTTCATGTTCTTCATCAAATGCTGCTCCATTATCAGCTGTCAACATTGTCTTGCCGTTCACTGTGAGATCTGTAGCTCTTGAACCCAAGACTAACACGCCATTGTTATTAAGCACCACATAACCGTAAAGATTTTCACCGGGAACGGTTTTATCCACAGTCTTTACAATTCTTGTTGTTGTTGTAACTTGTGTACTACCATCATTTGCCATATGGAGGTTACCAAGATTATAAGCACTGTGAAAAATAGCGTCATCTTCGGTTGTGCCTCTAAACAAAAGCAAAGTGACGTCATTCACCTTGTACTCACTTACCAAACCATCTCCATACTCATCGTTGGCAGCTCTACTACTCGGTGCAGAAGGCATATTAATAGCCATCTTTACATAACCACCGTCAGCAAAAGGTGCTTTACCACCACCTGCATTTACAACGGGGTCATCGCTTGAACATGCATTGAGGCCCATGGCTATCGCCATCAAAGCCATCGGAAAGAATTTCTTCTTCATGTTGCTGTGATTTTTAAGTTGATATTGTTGTTAATTAATTTTGTTTTTAAATTGAAAATCCCTAAGGATTATTCTGCCTGAGGCAAAAGGTCGAGGGCTTCGGTGGACTCTTGAATGCCCTGACTGGCTGCCTCGGTAAATAAACGACGGGCTGTGGCATAATCACCTTGTTTGGCTGCCAATACACCACGTGCATGAATGGCTGCAGGTTGATTGCCTACCTTCACAAGCCACATTTGGGCTTCTGCCAATTTATTGGAAGCTATGGCTACATTGGCTGCATTCAAACTGGCTGCTGCAGACTCTGGATAAAGACGTGCCGCAGTTTGCATCACCTCGTAACGCTCTGCCGACTGAGCATCGTACGACAATGCCAATCTATAGAGTTCGTTGAGCGAAAGACGCTGAGGACGTTTACGATATACCTTCTTCACCTCGTCTAACGTGGTCTGACGCACGATATAACTGATGGTGTAGTCGGAGTGTCGCAAGGCAGGGAACCAATGTTGCAACATATATTTGTAAACATCGGGGAAGGATTCGCGAATGCGTGCCTCTCGTTTGTCAAGGTCAGCCTCCTCCTTTATAATCTGCAATATCTCTTGTCGGTGATCAATACCTGCCGAGTCTGCTACATAGCGCTGCAAGCCTTCCCAATCTTCGGGAGTGGACTGTATGCTAATGTGCTTTTCGGGTAAATCTACCAAGAGCGACACATACTTACGCAAGGTGGCTGCACGTTCGTTTGCCAGTTGGGTGTTATGTGTCAACGAACCTTCGGGCGAGGCATAACCATGAATATGGATGTGCGTGATTTGTGCGTTTGGCACGTCTTTTACCGCTCCAATGGTTTGCGCAATCTTGGCAATTTCGCGTGCATTTTTGCGATATTCTAACTGAATGTCTGTGCGATTTACGGGGAAGTCTAAGAAGGCACGCCCTTCGGGCTTTAGCGTTTTATCGAGGGTTTCAGGCTCCATATAGCACAAGGGATATACCATGCTCACGGCATTCATGCTGTGCTTGATGTGCTCTAACGTAGCGATGGTTTGGGGGGTGGGGGCTGTATGTGCCAAATTTCCCCAACCACATCCACAACTGTCGGTTACCAAGACAATTTGTGCGCCTACCATCCAAGATTTACAGGTCACTGCACCGCGATAATCTACAGGGGCTTTATGTGCCTTTTCTATCGTCATTGCCATTTCGCCTGCAGGACGCTTGAGTCGACGATAAAGGGTGTGGCGCTCTTTGCCATTTACCACAATCGAGGGAAAGGCTTGCGCACTGTCACCTCGGGTCACTACGGGGGTAAACACCACGCCATGGCATTTGCTCAGTGTGAGATTGCTAAAATCCACACGCATATTCAGCACCAAATCGCTATCTACCAACTTTACCTTTTGCTGGGTAATAAAGTCCTGATAGCTCTGTGCTTTTGCCACAAACGACATGAGCGCTAAGAATATGCTAACTATATATCGTGTCATAAAGAATAAGAGTTTTTTGAAAGGGATTTTCTATGAGTTATATACCCCAATTATTTAGAACAAATAGCTAAGCGAAATGCCTGCTTGTGTCAGTCCCCAATAGTTCTTTTTTTCGTGTGTAATTTCCGTGCCACATTCTGTGCAAGGATAGGTTTTATGATCTAAACGCATCCAGCCTCCACCAATGGTGCCCTCGAGGTTCCAATGTGGAGCAAATGCCCAGTTATAGCCATAACTAATGCCTAATCCTGCACCACGACCTTGTATGCGTTTGTTGTCGGCATTGAATATTTTTTTGCCTCCTAAGGCATGAATGTCTGAAAAATTGTAGCATACAAAGGGTACGTGCAAACCTACAAAGTGCCTGTAGAACGATTCACAGAACCAATATCTCACCTCGGGCAATACGCGCAAATGACGGAAAGAACGTCCATACGAACCATCTTTGTTTTGATGCTTAAAAGGATTGAGTCCTACCTCGCAAGCCACTGAAAAATGATGTGTCAAACGAACTTCGGCACCAATATTGGGTGTCATGGGCAATGCCACACCCCAATAGAGCAGGTTGGTTTTTACAGCCACGAGCAATGTGCGGTCGTTCTGCAAACGATTGGCTTCGGTAGCTCGTTGCCAAGGTGCAAGGGTCGCATCTGCCATAGTAGAATCGGTGGTTACTAGGGTAGAATCGATGGCTGTTATATGCAGCGTATCGGTATCTTCTTGTTGTGCCCACGCGGGCAAACAAAGGCAACTCGCCATCCAAACCACAACAGTCAGCACCCACTGACGTAGGTGTTGACTGCACAATATGCAGAGTGATTGTTGTAAGTTTTGCATCGTCGTCATAAGCGTATATGTAAAAACATGGCGTAACAGTGTGACTCCCAAGAAGGGGTAGTGTTTTATAAAGCACCCTATCCTCAGTTTGCACATAGGTATATAGCAGATTACCTTCCCAACAACATGGTGTTAGGAATGCAGACTAAGGATTCGAAGTGAGTGATACTGTGTTCTGTTCGCTCTGTTTTGTTGTTATATTAAGTTTGTGAATAGCTTGTGCCAACCAAGGTCAGTCATTGATAAGTGTTAAGTTTTTTTAGGCGACCACTGGTTTGGGCATGCTTAGGATGAATGCCAGGCCATGTCATTTAGTTCTTTCGGTTTAGGTTTAGTTGCCACATGACAATTTGCGACCCAGACAATCATGTTTACCCTCATTTTGCAAGGGCAAGATACCATTATCTTATAAGATGTGGTAAATATCTCGTTTTATCAATGCAAAGGTAAGGCATTTATTTTAAAATAGCAAAATTAAAATATTCATTTTTTGAATAATTCTTCTGCCCAAAATACCCCCCCCGATAATACATAATTAATGTGAAATCCTAATGAAGATTTGGAATAAATAGTTAGCAAATTATAATAATGTAATTCTTTGCATTGTAACACACAACTCAAACCTTGTTTTATCACACTTTTGTCATCGACAATGAAAATGTGAAAGGGGTGCCCCGTTAGGTAGTGTGCTCAAAATCCATGATTTTTTTCTGCACGGTTTTATCGGGTGTTTATTGTCGGTAAGTGGCATGTTATTATGGGTTACCCCGTTAGGGGTGAGATAAGGTAGCCAGGTATGAGAATGAGGGTTTTACCCGAATTCTCATGCCTGGTTAACACGAATTACAATATCAAACTACGCACGCCTTTAGGTGTGCGATTGCACCTAGGCGAACAGCCGTTTTCATAGGATAGGCATGTTGTTGGGAATAC